>Ga0123354_10007852_pt1 | contig 16158 bp, 13 predicted proteins | sample TergutLab28metaG_2_FD_97872 | JGI IMG/M metagenome (GOLD analysis project Ga0123354, IMG submission 97872) | Labiotermes labralis P4 segment gut microbial communities from Petit-Saut dam, French Guiana - Lab288 P4 | ecosystem: Host-associated > Arthropoda: Insects > Digestive system > Gut ...
ACACATCGGAAAATTCATGGCCGCCTACAATCAGACCGCAAAACCTTTTGTCTGGAAAAAACGAGAAGTCAAGGGCGCTCAACTAGCAAATAATGTACGTAATTTTTGCAACTAAACACTAGCGGTTAGCCAGGGATTCGGCCAACCAGGCGTCGAAAGGCTTTGGATCCTTTACCTGTGCGTTAACTTGCTTGTAAGCGAGTTCAAGGTTGCGCCTTATCGACCGGGTCTGTGCATACGCTTCACCATACTCGGCGAGATAAATCCGGTAGGCCTCAAGGTAGCCGGAAACGGCTTTGTCGTATTGTCCCTGGTTCATGTACGTCGCGGCAACGTTGCTATAGGATTTTCCCGTGGTGGGGTGCTCCTTCCCAAAAACCTTCTCGTTGACGGCCATTGCTCTTCTGGCCCATTCTTCTGCTTTGTCATGATTTTTCATCTTGGAATATACCCAGGCCATATTGGTGTAGACAACGGCAGCATCGGAGTGTTCTCCGGCACCCGCTTTTTCAAAAACCACTATGGCTTCCCGTAAACTCTCTAGCGCATTTTTGTTGTTACCCAACTTGCCCTCGGCTACGCCGATATTGGTATATGTCGCTGCAGTGGAGTGATGCCCTTTACCATAAATCTTTTCTTGATCTGCCAAGGTTTTTTTGTACCAAACCACAGCTTGTTTGTAATCGCCCTTCTTTTCGTACACACCGGCAATGTCGTGGCGGATCGCCATAGTAACGGGGTTTTGTGCCCCCAGGTTTTTCTCTTCAACTGCCAATGCCTGCTTGTACGACTTTAATGCTTTTTCGTAATCGCCTTGCCCAAAATACGCGAAGCCAGCACTGTGATGCTCGGAAGTCTTCTCGGCGTTTTCACTACCCTGAATCGGCACAACCTTTCCCCACCAATCCCGTGTTTCGTCCTTTTCGCCCAAACGTTGGCGTATGGCGGCAACCCTGCCGTAGACCGTTACCACTGAGGGATGGTTTGCACCCAGCGCCTTTTCACGAACCGCCAGCGCCCTGTTATACCAATCCAGTGCGACCTGATAATTGCTCTGGCTCTCATAGACGGCGGCAATATCTTCGCAAGTTTCAGCCATTTCAAGGCTTTCCGAGCCTAAGGCGCTTTCCCGGATCGCAAGAGCCTTCTGATACCAATTCAGCGCCTCTTCATACTCACCGAGACGGTAAAGCGCAAAACCCAGGTTTCTGTAAATCGTGGCGCTATCGGGATTGTTGCTATCCAATTCTTTGTCCTTGCTGGCAATTTCGGCAGCATGGGTCAGGAAGCTACGGGCTTCTGCGTACTTCCCCATGTTGATGTAAACGATGCCAATCTCATTTTCATAACGGACGATATCGCTATCCTGTTCGCCTCTTTCTGCAATGAAATTCTCACGTGCCTTTTTATAGTGATCCAGCGCCTCGTCATAGCGATTCTGGTCGGCATACTTTTTCGCAAGTCGCGTCTCTTGGGCGATTTTCTTGGTAGCAGCGCTCTTTAAGGTGTTCGAAGCGAGCTGGCGCGTGATCGTAAACTTCTCGCGAAGCGCTGTCACCGAGGGATGGGTTTCGTCCATCGTATTTTCGCGGATTGTGAGTGCCCTGCCATAAAAAGCAGCCGCAGAAGCGTAATCACTCAGGCTCTCATGGACGGAAGCAATATCCACGCAAATATCGGCCACTTCGGCACTATCCGCGCCTGAAACGCTTTCACGGGCCGCAAGTGCCTTCTCGTACCAGTCCAGTGATAGTTCGGGGTAGTCGAGACGGAAAAGCGCTAAACCCAGGTTTTTGTAGATATCCGCACTATCGGAATTGGCCGGACCTTTTCCGGCGGCCTCGGCGGCCTGCGCCAGGATGTCACGGGCTTCCGAGTACTTCTCCATGCGCAGATACGCAATGCCAATCTCTTTTCTGTAGTGGATAGTATCTTTGTGCTGCTCGCCGTTTTTCTTGATGGAATTTGAAAGCGCTTTTTGATACTGACTCAGTGTTTCGGTATGGCGTTTCTGCTCAGCAGGCTTTTTCGCAGTCTGTGCTTCGTGGGATGTTTCTTTGGTAACGGCAGTGTTATCCGCACGAATGCCTGGGGCAAACGCTCCCAAAACAGTTGCCAGTGCAAGCGCTATCAGGGCACGCGAACGCAGTATCGGTTTGATGATCGGCATGATTTTGATCCTTTTCTGAAATTGCCAACCCTATATAAAAGCTTGGGAAAAAAAATGATTGACGAACAGATGGATTCTAACGTGTTCTGCGTTCAATTAGTTCTATCTTGTGACCATCCGGGCCTTCAACGGCAGCAATAACGGTTGCGCCGTATCCGATTCTTCTCATGATTCGATCCTCATCGCGGTGCTGGCAGTTTTGCCCCCGGAAGCGCCGTCGGGTTCGGGGTCGAGCATACTGACCCCGTGCTCGTGACGTTCGCGGCGCAGGGCTTCGAGCATGAAATGGACGAACGACAGCCCGGAAAATGCCGGGGCAATGATGTTGGCAACTGGCACGTAAGCCAGCAGGAAAGTTCCTCCGCCTAACAGCAGCATCTGGGGACGAAGTTCCCGACGCAGGCGAACGAGTTCGTCCTGGTCGGCATGGCGCATCAGGGCGTCGTAGCCGAAAATGCGCTGGTTGAGCCAACCCATTCCCAGTACCGGCGCAACCAGCGCTACTCCGGGAATGAGCCATAGCGGCAGCGATGCGGTCATGACCAGCACAAACCACAGCAGGGACGCCAGCGTGTTGCCGATACTGCCCGTGTTTGAACCGCCACGCCGTTGTTCGAGGTCGGCGTAATCGCGCCGGGCGACACGGTCAAGCATCAGTGGCAGGGCTATCGTGGCAACAAGCACCGCTGTTGTAACGTAAAAGAGAGGAACGAATGCGAGCACTACGAGCAACTTGACCAGAAGCAGCACAATGCTTGCCACCCATACCGAGGCGCCGATCCGGTCACCGACCCAACCAAGCCCCTCGATGTATCCCATAATGGAGCCGACAGCTATGGACCAGGAAAACACCGCTACGGTGACCCACAGCAGCGCTGAAACGATGCCCGGCCAGATGAGATGCCCGAAGACGTCCAGCCGCACGAAGCTGCGCATCGAACGTCCGATTGCAATGAATATGCTCTGCATAGCGTTTGCCTTTATCGCAGGCCGGGAACGCCGCCCATCATGCCTTTCATGGCACGCATCATTTTGCCGACGCCTCCCTTGGAGAATTGCTTCATGACTTTCTGCGTTTGCTCGAACTGATTAAGCAGGCGGTTGACTTCCTGGACGCTCACGCCAGCCCCGGTAGCCACACGACGCTTGCGGCTGGCCTTGAGGAGTTCGGGACGAGAGCGTTCGAGTGGAGTCATGGCGTTGATGATACCTTCGATGCGCGCAATGGCTTTTTCTTCGACGCCGCCCTGCAATTTGCTGGCAGCCTGCGTGAATTGCGCAGGCAGCTTGTCGAGGAGCGATGAGATGCCGCCCATGCTGCGCATCTGCTTGATCTGCGCTTTGAAATCGTTAAGGTCGAACCCTTTGCCGCTCTTGAGTTTACGCGCGAATTCGACGGCTTTTTCTTCGTCGACGTGGCGGCGAGCGTCTTCGACCAGGCCAAGGATGTCGCCCATGCCAAGGATGCGGCTTGCCATGCGATCCGGATGAAAGGGTTCGAGACCGGAGAGTTTTTCGCCGACACCGGCAAATTTCAGCGGTTTGCCGGTAATGTGCCGCACCGACAGCGCCGCGCCGCCACGCGCGTCACCGTCGAGCTTGGTCAGCACCACACCGGTAAGCGGCAATGCTTCGTTGAAGGCCCGCGCGGTGTTCACCGCATCCTGCCCAAGCATGGCATCGACGACGAACAGGGTTTCTATCGGATTGAGCGCCGCATGCAGGGCGCTGATCTCCTCCATCATTGCTACGTCGATTGCCAGCCGTCCGGCGGTGTCGACGAACAGCACTTCGTGATGATGCTTGCGGGCAAAATCGAGCGCGGCAAGCGCGATATCGACGGGCTTCTGGCCGGCATGCGAGGCAAAAAAATCAACCCCGGCCTGCGCGGCTACGGTCTTGAGCTGTTCGATGGCCGCCGGACGGTAAACGTCGGCAGACACGGTCAGCACTTTTTTCTTCTGCTCTTCGCGCAGCAGGCGGGCGAGCTTGCCGACGGTGGTGGTTTTGCCCGCGCCCTGCAAACCGGCCATCAGCACGACCGCCGGGGGCTGTGTCGCCAGGTTCAGCCCCTGGTGAGCGCCGCCCATGAGCGCGCACAGTTCGTCATGCACCACGCCAACGAGCGCCTGCCCTGGCGTAAGCGACCCGATGACTTGCTGCCCAACTGCTTTTTCTTTGACCCTGGAGATGAATTCCTTGATCACCGGCAGGGCGACATCGGCTTCGAGCAGGGCCATGCGCACTTCACGCATCGCTTCCTGGATGTTGTCTTCGGTAAGGCGGGCCTGTCCACGAAGGGTTTTGACGACTTTTGAGAGACGCTGGGTAAGATTGTCGAGCATATAAATTCCATATGCCCACGAGGCAGGCAAATTGGCTGAAAATGTTGGGATTGAGGTAAACTGATCCACTCTTATGTGGCCGATTCTACTGCATCTCCATCTTATTCCTGCCGTGCTTTACGCCGTGCTCGGGCTTTATTTCTGGGGCGCACGTTCAGCTGGCGCTGTTGCATCGGCCAAACCGATCCCCGGTATGGCGCGCTTCGAGCGTGTGCTGCTCGTCCTCGCACTGTGCGCGCACGGCTTTGCGCTGTACAAGGAGATTTTCCCTGGGGGCGGGATGCGCTTCGGTTTCAGCGTCGCGCTTTCGGTTGCGGTATGGCTGGCGATCTGCTTCTACTGGATAGAGGCGTTGTACAACCGGCTTGACGGCCTGCGCGCCATTATGCTGCCCGCAGGCGTGCTGGCATGTTTGCTGGTAATGTTTTTCCCTAGCCCCCCGCTTCCTGAAACCAATATCGCTTCGCCGGTTTTCCGCATGCATTTCATCATTGCCATGCTGGCGTACAGCCTGTTCATGCTCGCTGCCCTGCACGCGATGTTGATGGCAATGGCCACGAAACAATTGCAGCATGCCCGTCTTTCAAAAGCACTGGCAAACCTGCCCCCGTTGCTGACAATGGAGGCGCTGCTTTTCCGGTTGATCGGCATCGCCTTCGTGCCGCTCACGCTGACGCTGCTGACAGGGATCATGTTTACGGAAACCCTCTTCGGAACGGCTTTCCAGTTTAACCACAAAAGCGTCTTTGCCACGATTTCGTGGCTCCTGTTCGGCATACTCCTGATTGGGCGCCATTTCCGCGGCTGGCGTGGCCGCGTTGCACTGCGCTGGACACTGGCCGGGTTCATCACCCTGATGTTGGCCTACGTTGGTAGCAGGTTCGTGATAGAAGTCCTGCTGCACAGATAAGGCTTGGCGGTACGGTAAACAGGCTGTGATGCGACCATTGCGCGTCACATTACATAGCCAGAACCTATACCGCATTTAATTAATATGGCAGCCAATCCACAAACCGTGTTGAGCGGACTCGCCCGGGCGCTTATCCAGAAAAACCGTTTATCCGAAGCAGAAGCCATCGCGTGCACCTCCAACGATGAATCGACGAATGCTTTCCTGAACGAGGTAACGCAACGCGAGCTATTGAGCGCCCGCGACATTGCCCAATTCGCTTCCGAGACTTTCGGTTATCCGTTGCTCGACATTGCCGCAGTCAACAAGGATTTTCTGCCCAACAAAATCATCGACGCCAACCTGGCGCGCAAACATCAAGTCGTCGCCCTCTCGCAGCGCACCAACCCGAGCCGTCTACTCCTGGCCGTCGCCGACCCGTCAAACATGCGGATATTCGATGAAATCCGCTTCCAGGCGGGTATGCAACTCGAACTGGTCATCGCCGAGGTCGACAAGCTCGCTAAATTCGTCGAAAGCCAGAGCGCTTCCACCAAGGAAACGCTGGAAAAACTTAGTATCGAGGGCGAGCTGGGCGCGCTGGATGTCATCTCTGAAAGTGAGGCCGATGACCCGGCTGCCGCCTCTGATATCGATGATGCCCCGATCGTCAAATTCATTCAGAAGGTATTGGTCGACGCGATCAACGAAGGGGCTTCCGACATTCATTTCGAGCCTTACGAAAAGTACTACCGGATCCGCGTCAGAACCGACGGCATATTGCATGAAATTGCCCAACCGCCCCTGGTTTTAAAGGAAAAAATCGCAGCCCGGATCAAGGTCATCTCGCGGCTGGACATTTCCGAGAAGCGGATCCCGCAGGATGGCCGGACAAAACTCGCCCTGTCCAAGAGCAAGGCCATCGACTTCCGGGTTTCAACCCTGCCGACGCTGCACGGCGAAAAAATCGTCATGCGTATCCTGGATTCGAGTTCGGCCATGCTCGGCATCGAGGCGCTCGGCTATGAGCCGGAACAGAAACAGACGTTGCTCCAAGCCATTGGGCGGCCTTATGGCATGATTCTTGTCACGGGGCCGACAGGTTCGGGCAAGACGGTTTCGCTTTATACCTGCCTCAACATTCTCAACCAGCCGGGAACCAATATCTCGACCGCTGAAGACCCGGCAGAAATCAACTTCGCTGGAATCAACCAGGTAAACGTCAATGAAAAAGCCGGGCTGACCTTTGCCACGGCCCTGCGGGCCTTTTTGCGGCAAGACCCGGATATCATCATGGTCGGTGAAATCCGCGACCTGGAAACCGCCGAAATCTCGGTCAAGGCGGCTCAGACCGGGCACCTGGTGCTTTCCACCCTGCACACGAACGACGCACCGACCACGCTTGAACGGCTAAAGAACATGGGCATTGCGCCATTCAACATCGCTTCGTCGGTCATCATGATTACGGCGCAGCGTCTGACGCGCCGCCTGTGCTCATGCAAGAAACCAGTCAATATTCCCATCGAGTCGCTGTTGCAGGCAGGTTTTCGCGCTGAAGACATCGACAACAACTGGCAACCCTACGGGCCTGGAGGATGCGAGCGCTGCAAGGGGAGCGGCTACAAGGGACGTGTCGGCATCTACCAGGTCATGCCCGTCAGCGAATACATCGCCTACATCATCATGACCGGCGGCAATTCGATGGACATCGCCGCACAGGCCGCAAGGGAAGGGGTCAGCGACTTGCGCCGCTCCGGGCTGCTCAAGGTTCGGCAGGGGGTCACTTCCCTCGAAGAAGTCCTGGCTGCGACAAACGAATGATTGGATAACTACACACAGGACACACGTACGGAGAACCCCAGCATGGCAACAGCAGCCAACACCACATCCCGACCCGTCCGCCGCCCGCAAAGCGTGGCAAAGGAAAACCTCTACACCTGGGAAGGCAAGGACAAAACAGGCAAAGTCGTTCGTGGGGAAATGCGGGCGGCCAGCGATACTGTCGTCAAATCCTCACTGCGCCGCCAGGGCATAACCCCCATAAAGGTCAAAAAGCAGGCAATGTCTCGCGGGCGCAAGGTGACAGAGAAGGAGATCGCAATTTTTACCCGCCAGTTGGCGACAATGACGAAATCGGGCGTCCCGTTGCTCCAGGCGTTCGACATCAGCATCAAGGGCGCGGGAAACCCCGGCTTGTCCCGGTTGCTCAACGAAGTCCGTGGGGAAGTCGAAACCGGCTCCAGCCTGTCGCAGGCATTTTCCAAGTTCCCGCTCCATTTCGACAAACTGTACTGTAGCCTGATTGCGGCAGGAGAACATGCCGGCATCCTGGATACCATCCTTGACCGTCTGGCAACCTACAAGGAGAAAATCCTCGCAATCAAAAGCAAGATCAAGTCGGCGTTGTTCTACCCGAGCGCGGTCATCGTCGTTTCGGCAATCGTTATTTCCATCATCATGATCTGGGTCGTCCCCACGTTCAAAGAGGTCTTCGCTAATTTCGGGGCGGAGCTGCCCACACCGACACTGGTGGTCATTGGCATTTCCGATTCCTTCGTTGAGTACTGGTGGCTCATTTTCGGGCTGCTAGGCGCTGCTGTCACAATAGCCATCACGGCCTACAAACGATCCCTGCCCATGCAGATCGCGGTTGACCGCCTGGTGCTCAAATTGCCGGCCATTGGCAATATCGTCTGCAAGGCCACTATCGCGCGCTGGTCACGAACGCTATCGACGATGTTTTCTGCCGGTGTGCCACTGGTCGAAGCCCTGGATTCCGTAGGCGCCGCTTCAGGCAATCATTTGTACATGCTCGCTACGCGCAGCATCCAGAGCGAGGTCAGTACCGGCCTGAGCCTGAACATGTCCATGCAAAACTCTGGTATGTTCCCGACCATGGTCATTCAGATGGTGTCTATTGGCGAAGAAGCTGGCCAACTCGATCATATGCTTTCCAAAGTGGCTGATTTTTACGATCAGGAAGTCGACGACGCAGTTGCCGCCATGTCTACCTTGCTGGAACCCTTTATCATGGTTTTCCTCGGCGTGGTCATCGGTGGCCTGGTCGTAGCTATGTACTTGCCCATCTTCAAACTTGGCGCCGTTGTCTGACTGCATGCCTGCTTTCCTTTACGACCCATTCGCGCTCGTCCCGTTTGTTACGTTGTGCGGCCTTTTCATCGGCAGTTTTCTTAACGTCGTCATCGCCCGCCTGCCCGTAATGATGGAGCGTGAATGGCAGGAGGAAATGGCCGAATTCCGGGGCGATGCTGTTGCCAAGGAAGAACGGTTCAACCTCGTCATGCCGCGCTCGCGCTGCCCGCATTGCAGGCACACGATTTCGGCGCTGGAAAACATCCCGCTCGTAAGTTTCCTGTTTTTGCGCGGGCGCTGCCGTTACTGCCGGACAGCCATCGGTATCCGCTACCCGCTGGTGGAACTATTGACGGCAGCGCTCTCTGCCTGCGTGGCTTTGCGCTTCGGTTACAGCACGGCCATGCTGGGTGCGCTGATTTTCGTCTGGGTCATCATCGCGCTGGCCTTCATCGATTTCGATACCCGCCTGTTGCCAGACAGCCTGACCCTGCCCCTGTTGTGGACGGGCCTGCTCTTCAACCTGTTGACGGGCAACGTTCCCCTCGAAGATGCCGTCATCGGGGTTGTGGCCGGATACCTTTTCCTGTGGTCGGTATATTGGCTGTTCAAGCTCGTGACCGGCAAAGAAGGCATGGGATACGGCGACTTCAAACTGCTTGCAGCCATCGGTGCGTGGTTGGGCTGGCAGGCGCTGCCACTGACCATCGTACTTGCGTCCGTTACCGGCGCGCTGGTTGGAATCGGCCTGATCATGATCGGGAGCTACCGGCGCAATACACCGATACCCTTCGGGCCTTTCCTCTCCATTGCAGGGCTGCTCGTCCTCTTCCAAGGTGAGACTCTCAGCACATTCCTGCCCATTTTTTCTACGCTCGTCTCTTGAACGTCGCGTATATACCCTCATTTTGCGTGCGGGGCGCACGCGTTACGCGCGCAGGGCTGCACACGCACACGCGTTACGCTAAACTCACCGGTTCAATTTTAAGGAGGTTTTCATGCCAATTTATGAATATCGTTGCGAGCAATGTGGGTTCCAGAAAGACCATCTTCAGAAAATGAGCGATGCCGTGCTCACCGTTTGCCCATCCTGCAACGGTGTCCGTTACGTCAGGCAGCTCTCGGCGGCGGGTTTCCAACTCAAAGGCAGCGGCTGGTACGCCACCGATTTCAAATGTGCCGCAGCCAAGGGTGGGAAAGCCCCGGCGGCGGACGCCCCTCCCCCATGCGCCGCAAACTGCGCCTGCCATCCGTCTTGATCCCGCCAAGAGGGTTTTCCGGCATGAAGAAATATTTCATCACCGGCCTGTTGATCTGGATCCCCTTGTCCGTCACTTTCGCGGTGCTGGCATGGATCATCAACACACTGGACGGATGGATCATGCCCTGGCTGCCGCTGCACCTGCAGCCACAAACCATCCTTGGTTTCGATATCCCCGGGCTGGGTGTGCTGCTGTTCGCCTTCATCCTGTTTGCCACCGGCGTCATTGGCGCAAATGTCCTCGGGCAAAGGGTCGTGCGTTCCTGGGAATCGCTACTGGCGCGCATCCCGGTGGTCAAGTCCCTTTACTCCAGCATCAAGCAGGTTTCGGACACGCTTTTTTCCGACAACGGTAAGGCTTTCCGTAAGGCGCTGCTGGTGCAATACCCGCGCAAGGGCATCTGGACGATTGCCTTCCTGACGGGAATCCCCAATGACGACATCTCTCAGCAGCTTAGTGGAGACTACATCAGCGTCTATGTTCCCACTACGCCCAATCCGACTTCCGGGTTCTTCCTGATGCTACCCTCTGAGGATGTCATCGAACTCGACATGAGCGTGGACGAAGCGCTCAAGTACATCATCTCAATGGGGGTGGTTGCGCCCCCGTCGCGCACGCCGGAATCTAATATTCTTATCCTTGATTAAGCCTTTGGAAACGTTCTCATGCGAACTCATTTTTGCGGCCAAACTACGGCTGACCATCTCGACCAGACTGTCACGCTTTGCGGATGGGTTTACCGCCGCCGCGACCACGGCGGCGTCATCTTCATCGACCTCCGGGACATTACAGGGCTGGCTCAGGTCGTGTGCGACCCAGACCGGCCGGACATGTTCAAAGCCGCCGAATCGATCCGTAACGAGTTCTGCCTGAAACTCACGGGTAAGGTGCGCCGACGCCCGGCAGGAACGGAAAACCCAAACCTTGCCTCCGGCGAAATCGAAGTACTGTGCTATGACATTGATATTCTCAACACCTCAGCCCCGCCGCCTTTCCAACTCGATGACGACAATCTCTCCGAAACGGTGCGCCTGACCAACCGGGTCATCGACCTGCGCCGCCCCAAGATGCAGAACAACCTGATGCTGCGCTACAAGGCGGCGATGGCTTTCCGCCGGTTTCTCGACTCCCACGGATTCATCGACATCGAAACGCCGATGCTGACGAAAAGCACACCCGAGGGCGCGCGTGATTACCTGGTTCCTTCCCGCGTCCACGCCGGGCAGTTTTTTGCCCTGCCGCAGTCACCGCAGTTGTTCAAACAGCTTTTGATGATCGCGGGCTTTGACCGTTACTACCAGATTACAAAGTGCTTCCGCGATGAGGATCTGCGCGCCGATCGCCAGCCCGAATTCACCCAGGTCGATATCGAAACGTCGTTCATGGACGTAGCCGGCGTTACCACCTTGATGGAAGAGATGATTCGCTTCGTCTTCCGGGAGACGCTTGACGTCGAATTGCCCGATCCCTTCCCGCGCATGACTTTTGCGGAGACCATGAGCCGCTACGGTTCCGACAAACCCGATTTGCGGGTGACGCTCGAACTTACCGAAATCACCGATGCAGTCAAGGACGTTGCCTTCAAGGTGTTCTCCAGCGCAGCCAATTCCGGAGGCCGGGTCGCAGCCATGCGCGTGCCGGGCGGAACCAGCCTCACGCGTAGCGAAATCGACGAATACACCCGTTTCGTCGGCATTTATGGCGCGAAAGGTTTGGCATATATCAAAATCAATGACGTGAGCCAAGTAAATGAACAGGGGCTGCAATCGCCTATCATCAAAAATCTGCACGAACCTGCATTGCGCGCGATTCTCGAACGTACCGGAGCCAAATCGGGCGATCTCCTTTTCTTCGGCGCCGGCAATGCAAAAACCGTAAACGATGCCCTTGGCGCACTCCGTGCCAAACTCGGGCATGAAAAAGGATACGTTTCCGATGCGGCCTGGTGTCCCGTGTGGATCGTCGATTTCCCGATGTTTGAATACGACGAGGACGAAAAACGCTGGGTGGCCTGCCATCATCCCTTCACCAGCCCCAAGGACGAACATGCCGCGCTTTTGAAAAGCAATCCGGGCGAGTGCCTTGCCAAGGCTTACGATCTGGCGCTCAATGGATGGGAAATTGGCGGAGGCTCGATCCGTATCCATCGCGCTGACATGCAGGAGGCCGTATTCGAGGCGCTCAATATCGAACCCGAAGAACAGCGGGTCAAGTTTGGCTTTTTGCTCGATGCCCTCAAATTTGGCGCACCACCACACGGCGGTCTAGCCTTTGGGCTGGATCGCGTGGTGACATTGATGACTGGAGCAGAATCCATTCGCGACGTTATCGCCTTCCCCAAGACACAGCGCGCTCAATGTCTGCTGACCAACGCTCCCGGCGCGGTCGACGAAAAACAACTCAAAGAGCTACACATCCGCCTACGCCAGCCCACGTAGAATTAGCAGAACTAGCGCGAGCTGATCATCTTTTTTTTCAGGAGATAACACCAACACAAGCTGCGGGCACAACAAAACGGGCGCTACTCAAGCGCCCACGTGTTGCTATCAAGCTGGCCGTTGAATATTGGAAGCTTGTTTGCCTTTCGGCCCTTGTGTGATCTCGAAGGAGACTTTTTCGCCTTCTTTCAGGGTTTTAAAACCGCTCATGTTGATAGCGGAAAAATGCGCGAACAGATCTTCGCTACCATCATCGGGAGTGATAAACCCAAATCCCTTGGAATCGTTGAACCATTTGACAGTGCCAGTTGCCATTTACCTTAATCCTTCATCCTTCAAAGTTACTTACGAAAACCTTACGTTACTGAGCCGAAGCGGCTCAGTCAGCGTATTTCAGTCATCCAGATTTCTTTGCCCGCGTCTTGCTGGGAAAAAAATCAACATCTGACAAATACCCCTCCGGCAGGCGCTGGATGTGACTTACGCATATTTTATTTTCACGCAATCGTTTTCGCAATGTCAACGTTTTTTTGGATATTGATCCATTTAAAGGCCGAACATACAACATTACACTGTGACAAACATCCAGCATACACTTGTCGCCAGTCTGGCATACTCCGGGCCGGAAATGGCGATAGTGATGAAACTACCTCTTTCCCAATGCTAGCCTGGCTGGATTAAAATGACCCGTATGGCTACGATCCAAAAACATGACGGAACAGTACTGGAAGCCCATCGCACGGGTATTCGCCGTCCCCCTCTTTATAGGGTGCTCCTGCTCAACGACGATTTCACCCCGATGGATTTCGTCGTGGTCGTTCTGCAAAAATATTTCAGCATGAACCATGAACGTGCGACGCAGATCATGCTTCAAATCCATAGGGAAGGCATGGGAATGTGTGGCGTATTTACAAAAGATGTTGCTTCGACTAAGGTTGGACAGGTCATATCCTATGCACGCCAACACCAACATCCTCTAGCATGCGTGATGGAGGAAAACGAATGATCGCGCAAGAGCTTGAAGTCAGCCTGCATGTAGCCTTTGTTGAAGCCCGGCAAAAGCGGCACGAATTCATCACTGTCGAGCATCTGCTGCTCGCGCTGCTGGACAACCCGTCCGCCGCGCAGGTTCTTCGCGCCTGCTCGGTCAACATCAACGAACTGCGGCAGGAACTGACCCGGTTTATCGACGAGCACACCCCCAGGATCGGCGGCATCGACGAAATCGAAACCCAGCCCACGCTCGGTTTTCAGCGCGTCATCCAGCGCGCGATCCTGCATGTGCAGTCATCGGGAAAAAAGAAAGTTAACGGCGCGAATGTGCTGGTCGCCATTTTCGGTGAGAAAGATTCGCATGCCGTTTTTTTCCTCCAGCGGCAAAACATCTCCCGCCTCGACGTAGTGAACTACATTTCGCACGGCATCACCAAGACGTCTCCGGAAGGCGCCGCGATCCCCAATCGCAACGAACAGGAAGGCATCGAACAGGAACATGAAGACAAAGCGCGTGGCAATGCGCTCGAAACCTATACCCACAATCTCAACCAACATGTCTTGCAGGGCAAAATCGACCCGCTGATCGGGCGTGACAAGGAAGTCGAGCGCGTCATCCAGACCCTATGCCGCCGCCGCAAAAACAACCCGCTGCTGGTCGGTGAAGCGGGCGTGGGCAAAACCGCCATTGCCGAAGGGCTGGCTCACCGAATCGTCGGCAAGCTCGTGCCGGAAATCCTTGAAGGCGTCCAGGTCTACGCCCTCGACATGGGGGCATTGCTGGCCGGCACGAAATATCGCGGCGATTTCGAGCAGCGCATGAAGGCCGTGCTTAAGCAATTGCTCGACAGCAAGGATGCCATTCTTTTCATCGACGAAATCCACACCCTGATCGGAGCCGGTGCGGCCTCGGGCGGCACGTTGGATGCTTCGAACCTGTTGAAACCGGCGCTTTCCACCGGTCAGTTGAAGTGCATCGGCGCAACCACCTACACCGAGTTCCGCCAGATTTTTGAAAAGGATCATGCCCTGTCCCGGCGCTTCCAGAAAATCGATATTGTCGAGCCCTCGGTAGCCGAAACCATCGAGATCCTCAAGGGACTGAAAACCCGTTTCGAGGAACACCACGGCATCCGGTATTCGCTCTCGGCCCTGACCAGTGCCGCTGAACTGTCTGCCAAATACATCAACGACCGCCATCTGCCCGACAAAGCCATCGACGTCATCGACGAGGCTGGCGCAGCGCAACGCATCCTGCCCAAATCCCGGCAAAAGAAAACCATTGGCAAGGGCGAGATCGAAGACATCATCGCCAAAATCGCCCGCATTCCACCGCGCAACGTCTCTCAGGACGACCGCGCCTCGCTGAAAATGCTCGACCGCGACCTCAAAAACGTCGTATTTGGGCAGGACACTGCCATCGATGCCCTGGCAAAAGCCATCAAGATGTCGCGCTCCGGCCTGGGCAACCCGCAAAAACCCATCGGTTGCTTCCTGTTCTCCGGGCCGACCGGCGTCGGCAAAACCGAAGTTGCCCGCCAGCTTGCCTATACTATGGGCATTGAACTCGTGCGTTTCGACATGTCCGAATACATGGAGCGCCACGCGGTAAGCCGCCTGATCGGTGCGCCTCCAGGCTACGTCGGTTTCGAGCAGGGGGGGCTGCTTACCGAGCAGATCGTCAAGAAACCGCATTGCGTACTGTTGCTCGACGAAATCGAAAAGGCACACCCGGACATCTACAACATCCTGCTCCAGGTGATGGATCATGGCACGCTCACCGACAACAACGGGCGGCAGGCCGATTTCCGCAACGTCATCCTCATCATGACCACCAACGCCGGGGCTGACGCCATACAGAAAACCGTCATGGGCTTTTCGGCCAAACGCGAAACGGGCGACGAAATGGGCGAAATCAAGCGCATATTCACCCCAGAGTTCCGCAACCGGCTCGACGCCATGATTTCGTTCAAGGCGCTCAACAGTGAAGTCATCCTGCGTGTGGTCGACAAGTTCCTGACGCAGCTCGAAGGCCAACTGCACGAGAAGAAAGTCGAAGCCCATTTCACCAACGCCCTCAAATCCTGGTTGGCAGAAAAAGGCTTCGACCCCGTCATGGGCGCACGCCCGATGGAGCGGCTGATCCAGGACATGATCCGCGCCGCGTTGGCCGACGAGTTGCTATTCGGCCGGCTCGCCAGCGGCGGCAAGGTGACCATCGATATCGATCTGGACAACGAGAAGATAAAGCTGACATTCGACCGCGACCAGGTTTCCGAACCTGCCGCTGTCTGAATGAGGCCAGCCGGAAAAAAGGACTCCATTCGGACTTCCCAAACTGCTGACGAACCCCGGCCCGAAGAGCGGGGTTTCGGCGAATCTTTGGAAGGGGTACAAACCCCTTCCAAAAGTTTGTTAAACCGGCCTGAAAGCCGGTTCTGAATAGTTGTTACTTTCTCTTGACATAAGACGGTAATTGCTTGACATCACATGTATAAGCAAGTATTTTGGAAAAGTGATACTAAAAATTCCAAATGAACTTTTAAAGGGGGGAAGAAAGAGTATGAGCCGTAAACAAGCAATGATGGATTATGTCAGGCAAGCTTGCAATGATAGAAGCTGCGGGTATTCCCAGGATTTAACAAAACGTTGGCGCAAGCCGGATGTAGATTGCTCTAGTCTTATGTATCTGGCTGCTCATGCAGCAGGGTATAACGTACCAACAGGAAGTGGCAACACACAATCCATGAGGCGGGACTTCACAGCAGCTGGCTTCAAGTGCCTGCCTTTTAGTGGAAACTTCAACGACGCACAACCAGGCGACATTTACCTACACGATGATCATCATACAGAAATGTATTTTGGAAACGGGCAATTCGGTGGAGCTCACTGGGATAAGGACGGAAGGCCAGGCGACTCGTCTGGCGGGGAGGTATGTTTCGGCCCTGTCTACATTGTCAGCAATAAA
>Ga0123354_10007854_pt1 | contig 16155 bp, 6 predicted proteins | sample TergutLab28metaG_2_FD_97872 | JGI IMG/M metagenome (GOLD analysis project Ga0123354, IMG submission 97872) | Labiotermes labralis P4 segment gut microbial communities from Petit-Saut dam, French Guiana - Lab288 P4 | ecosystem: Host-associated > Arthropoda: Insects > Digestive system > Gut ...
GGGGGGAGGGAGAGTAGTCGGGGATATTGGTTGTGTAGTGGGGGTGTGGCTTTGTGGTCTTTGGTGGTTGGTGGTGGGGGGGGGGGGGGGAGCTTTTCGGAATATTCTGTTCTTAAATGGGAATTTTGGTCGTTACTTTGGCAGCCCTTTTACTGTCGGACACCAACAGAAATATCGCAAAACTGGAGGGTTCACAATTCCATCCATCAAAAGTAAAGGGTCCAATGTACGAGGCCCGTCATCCCGAAAATATATTACAGTTGGTGTTTCAGCAAATATTTATGTTCTTCATTAAGCTTTAAAGATTTTTTCTTATCTGGGTGCTACCCCTTCCTTTCGGAGCTGAAAGAATGTAGGTAATGTCAATACTTACGGCTCGGCACATAATTGACCCTGATCTCTCCCACTGCCACTTGACTTCACATCTATGACACGACACCTTGCTGGTTCCTATCCAACCTCATTCAACGTCTGATGCATCGGTAATGCAGGTAGCATTCGTGCAGTGGCTAATATTAAACAAAATTTCCGCAACTTCCATTTAGAGCCCAAAACTGGGCGGATCCTCAACCAGATCAATCTACTCCACATCTTCACATCTTATATTTTTAAATGCAGTAATCCCTGTAGAGACCTGGACAGGCCCTGAGGGTTCCAGGATGTTGAGGCTCCCAGAATTTCTAGGCAATCGTCAATCAGCCTTACACACCGTCCGCCTTCACCCACCGGGAAATACTCCTGGTACCCATTTCTGTTAAAGAATGAGTCGACCCCAGAGCCATTGTGCGGCCGGAAGGATTATGTCAACGAAAAATTCCAGTTATACCAATGTGAACTGAACCCGCGACCTTCCGGATTGTAGCGCAGTGCCTCAACCAACTGCTCCACCGCGTGCCCCTTATTTCTTTAAGGTAAGGTAAATTTCTTCTTGTGTTTGTTTAATTAAGCACGATGCTATGACGAAATATAAGTGGAGGTGTAGCTCCACGCATTCTTAACTTTGACACGAGATGCAGATGAGTGGTCATCTTTGAGGTTTATATAACCTGTAACTGTATGCACGGCAAGGAGGATGGGCGGTGCAAGTGGCACGTATTAGGGAGAAGATAAACACATACAGGATTTTGGTACGGAACTCTGAAAGAAAGATACCTTCCGGAAGACCTAGGCTTGGATAGAAGGTTAATATTAAAATTTATCTCAAAGAAATAGTAAAGGATGTCGTGAACTGGATTCACATGACTGAGGATATGGACAAGCGGCTGTTGTCACTACGGTAATGAGCCATCGGATTCCATAAAATGCGGGGAATTTCTTCACTAGCTAAGGAAAATTTTGATTGTCAAGAAGGACTCTGTTCCATTAAGTTGGTTGGTTGCTTAGTTAGCTACTTAATTAATTAATCAATTAATAGTCACCCAGTTATAACTACATACATGCAGAAGAATATTTGAGAATGTGCTAGGCGCTTAGATGTTCAAAAAAAAATTGTCCGAATTATGAAATCAGAAAGTCCTTTGCCCTGCTCACGGGAGCCATCTACTTGTCCCTAAATATACTACAGAAAAGGCATTGTTAAATAAACAAAAAAAAATTCGCGCATTCTCTTAACTGTTGAAATCTCTATTCGAATTACGGGAATTTACACTTCAACAGAGTAACATTAGCTGCCAGCCGTTCGGTATAATCACTGTGTATTCAACTGCTAATCTAAATCAAATGCAAAATTGTCCCTTTGCTTAAGCGAGCAGGAAGTAACCAGGTAGGAGAATTACGGCTCCATCATTCCTTATCTTTCGACACTGGATGTCACTCGTTCCAGTCAACTCGGCACCAGAACCGTAGCCAGTGGACGGATGTGGCAGACGGCGCAGCTTCCTTTACGAGCGGCTGGTAAGACGACCCAGTCCGCACCTCGGCCCTCCTGCATGCAACAGACCTGCTTCTTGCTTTATTTAACCATTACTGGCTGCGGGCTGGACGACAGGAGTTTGATATCCGGCAAGGGACAAAGATCCCTCTGCTCTTCCCAGTGGCCAGACCAGCTCTCTATCCAACCCTGCCTCCATACAATGGACATCGGCAGTTCCTTTCGCAGGGTGCAAGCTGGAAGTTGAACACTCCTCTAACCGCCAGGGTTAAGAATCCGTAAAACTCCAGTGACGTTCTTCACTCACTAAACAAGCTAGACAATGTACATATGACGTAATATCGGGGCGCGTTCGCGTAATATGTTTACTTCCTCGGCATTCCTAACAGCCTGAATATCCGTTCATTCGAAGATGTCCCTTTTATGGTGATTTTATGCCACTGGCAACAATAAAACGCACTGATGTCTTCTTGCAGTGCGTCCTATATTTTAGTCCAATGTCAACCAAATTTAAAGTTCTGAACAAATTTTCATAAATTTCACCAGTATCAAATTTCGAACAAATCCGTCCAATGGGCGCCACGCTATTCATGCGGGCGGACGGACATGACGAAGATAATACGCGCTATTCACGACTTTGCGAAATGGCCTAAAAAGAACCTTGTATGTGGAGACTGCGTGCGTCCATTCGTTTGTGACTCGGTATCAGCGACTACACTGTTTGTTGGGTTTTCGTGAAATGCGGTAAAGAAGTTCTTTACTAAAGGCTGTAGAGGAAGAGTTTCTTAAAAATCGTGCAGTGAAAGCCATATGTTACTTAAGGGTTAAATAAAGTCTTGGCCATTTTCTACATTGTTCGTCCGATGTAGATAGAATTCAGTATAGGATAATTTCACGAAAACTTATCGAGTAACGAGTTTTCGTGAAAATACACGCGATAAGCCATACGTTACTGAAAGGCATACAACCATTTCTATCAACGCTTTACACATTTAGGTGAAATTCAGATCTACACATAATGCTGTTGAACGCTGGTGACTTTCATGAAAGTCGCCGCAAGAAAAACCGTTCTTTTACCATGGGCGTATATAAAATTACGTTCACGCGTGTACCGTGATACCGTCAGAAAAGAATGCCCTGCCACGGTGTGTGTACTGCTTTACAACCTTAGCTTCTACATTCCTTGATCTCTATATTGTAAATGTCTACAACAACATAGAACATGGAACTGGGTGTCTTATGTATTTCAATGCTTATGTATTGAGATCCTACAAAACTGAAGATTTCCGTCTTTCGGGTCATGACGCCGTGTAAACTGGTAGAAATTTAATAACTTTTGTATTAACGTGCTGCCCCCCCCCCCACCTTCAAGGTAACCAGAGCTTTCCTCCGGGACGTCGGTTAATTTCTACCAAACTACACCGAGTCACGTTCTCGACGTCACCGTATTGAGAACCTCAGATATTCCGTGCAACGTTCCTGACATTTCAGTTCCACACACATCCGACATGACGGCAACAGTGTGCACATATCTCACCCCTGAAAACCCGAGGCGCCCCTGCTGAGGGCGTGATATTCAGAGTGGATGTGTTACTCCCAATATGGCTAACTTTTTATTACCATCATAAGCAGCTGCTACGCGTGGCGTGCCAGTTATATCTCCATCTCATGAACGACATTCCTGGACAGCTTGTTTTCCCTCTCTCTTTATAAGTGAAGTAGGGGAAAGGGATATTTTTCGCGCCTACACATTCTGAATGACATCCCCCCACCTTCTACTTCCCCATCCAGCCCCCACACAAGCTTTATGTCGGAAAAAGAACTCCGCCTTCTTTCTCATAATCTTTACTCTCGTGTTCTACATCGCATTATTCTTCTTTCTTTCCCTTGGTCTGTCTTCCTTCGTCAGTCACCAGCGCGCAGGCTTGCGGCATGTGTCTCAGCCGTTTGTTACATGTTACAATTGTTGTTTTCAATGGAACGTGTTCTGTGATTGTTACAGTTTGGTGGCGCTGCGGTTCTGGTTGTAATAACAATAGAATTACACGTTTTAACTGATGTGGAGTTTTGAAGTATTATCAACGTCTTTGTTAAGCAAAATTAAAGTATAAAAATTACGCGACTTGGTAACTTTAAAGCGGAAATGATGCAGATCAACCGTGTTATGACGTTAGGATATGCGATTTAAATATCACGCCGATAATACAGACGCCTGAAGTTTTTGCTAAAGTGATGTAACAGTATTAGGTACCAAATTCGGAAGACATATTATATTAAAAAAATACAGTACTCAAAGAAGTAAAGTTAAGGGAAATCCCTGAATGTTTCCGAAGAAAACATACATAACCCTTTATTTCTCAATCAAGAAACTGTCAAAAGCAAATATTTGACAATGTAACTGTTTTTCTTCAGTTTTAAACATGGCTACGTACAAGACATCTTTTTCACTACAATTTGTGATGTTAGACACATTTGAACATTCATCGTAAGTGTGCAGTTTTTAACACTTCAACATGAATTACATTATGTCGTAATGCAGAGTCGAAAAAAGTTCTGACTTCTAACGTGTAAATCCGTGAGATTTCCGCCATTTCACTTCGTCTGAATATGGATTTTATCTCAATGGTAAGTACAAGGATTTCCCTTATTTATAGAAACAAATACTGTATGACGTAATGTAGGGCACGTAATCACGTGACTGGTCACCGTTTTAAGGACGCAGAATTCTTACGGATGAAACAAACGACAAAAGTGATTGGTGCCACTGCTCCGTGCATCATGTGTTGCAATGGCGACTCACAGAGGGACGTCAGATAATATGGTGGCGTTTTGTTGGTAGTGTAGTACATAGTGCACTTACCACATCCGTGGGTCTTAAAGGGTGAGGGTGTAAATAGGCTTCAACTGGCTCAGAATAAGAGACGGTTCTAGTGAGAGTGGTAACAAACCTACGGGGTTCCATTAAAGAAGGAGAATTCCTTGACAATCTGAGAGGCTGTCAGCTTGTCTAGTAGGACTGTACTCCACATGGTTAGTGGTAATTATACGCACCACACACTGTACCCCCCAAAACTCTTGATCACACAGTTTATTTATGTACTTTGTACGTTTCTCACAATTAACGGTCGACTTTTCCACAAACAGCGCCAAACGCCTGGTCTTGTAATGGAGACTTGAGTGTTTACTGCGCGGTACGAACTGAATTTTTAAATATTTAGATTAGTTTCAGGCTCAAAAGGCATTGCATCTTTAGCCTTTTTTATAGTTCAGAGGTTGATGTCTCTCCATGCAATTTCTAATTCTGTTCGGTAGGACGTGGGGCGGGGGGTGAGGGAGGGAAAATAGACAGTGTCGAAGCTCGGTGTGAAAGTCAAGCTATATTTATATGTTTTTAAAACCTCTCCATTTTGGCGCCAGCATTAAACTCCCGGTGCAATCTGCAAAGTTCCGTTTTGAAATTAGAGGATTTTATTTTTATGCAATCTTATATTTTAAAAAATAAGCAAACCCAACGGGGGGAAAACTCAACAGGTCTGTGTAATAAAGGCCGTGATTGGCCGATACAAGTGTTACATCATTTTGAAATTGAACCCAGCAACCTGCGACACATATATGAGTCGTTAGGCTGCACAAGAAGTTAAAGTAGGTCCGATTACGATATCAGGCGAACGCTTGAAAAGGACGCAACACTAGCCCCAAGCTGTCAACGATATCGAATTGTTATATACAAAAATTGTTGGAAGTGTTCAGATTTTCTGTGTTTTTTTTAACACAAGTAATCGATCGTTATCCGCAACAAACTATCGATTTTTTCCATTTTAACAGTTGTACCGTGCATATTTTATTATTTTGCACAATAAACCAACAAATTCACAATTTTTTGACAATTTATTATGCTGCTCCTACATGTTTCGACACTATTGTGTCATCCTCAGTGAGCTCGTAGGTAACAGCTTGCTAAGTTACACTGACATACTGATGTTACTTGGCAAGGTATTAACTACGAGCTCCCTGAGGATGACACAATAGTGTCGAAACATGTAGGAACAGCATAATAAATTGTCATTTGATTGTGCATTTTTTGGTTTATTGTGCAAAATAAAAAAAACTCTCGATATGTTGTTCAACTGCAGTAAACGTACAGTCGACTGCGCATGTGTCCCACCGACTTCCTCCGAAACAGGAGTTCGTAAGAAAAATAACGGTACATGCAGAATAACATCCCCTTGCGGACAGACAAGGTTGAAAAATCAGTGGCTTCTTCTACTTCGACAAGTGCCAACAAATCGCAACTCGAGCCCTTATAGATATTTCCAGTCACAGTCGGGAAAAACCCAAACTAGGCAATTGAATGATAGCGAAAAATTGTGACTAGTTTTTTTTGTGAAGGATATGTAAAGAAACAAGTTCTTCTACGCATCAGTTCGAGTCCACATCAATTTCTTTTAAAATACGGCACAGTAATCCGGGGGGGGGGAACAAAATAGAGCCGTTGGCTAGGATACAAGGAAACCCCACACAGACAATTTCGACAAGGAAATAGAAAACTGAAAATTCATTACAACGCTGTCGGTAATATACGAAGTAAACAAAATGCTCATTGCTGATTTTTCGGTCAGAACGCGCTGCTTGATAATAAATTACTGGCTTGATAAAGCTCGCACGAACATATCTTAAATTGTCTTATATCGTGAAATACAGACGTTAGTAACAACCACTCTAACATAAAGCTGATTAGGTGAAGACACATATACATTATTTTTACATTCTGAGTTAAAAAAGAAAAGTATGCAAACCTACGTTTATGTGCTGAAGGATCCGGGACATTTAGCCTAAAAGCTTCTAAGTTACACACGCGCTCCAGTGTGTTGGGAAGGCAGGCTTACCAACATCATACCTAATTATAAAGGTGAAGTTATCACTGTTGTCCTTTAAACACAAAGATATGACAACATGCGGTTGGGTCAAGAGGTAGATCCACTCATTCTAAACTCAGCACAAGGTAGAGGTGAATAGTCAGGTCGCCTCGCTCATTCTACCCCCAGCAAAAGACACCCTGCCACACATCGGATAAAGAGGCTGGGCAGAGCCCAGAACCGGCATAGACGTTTCGAGGAAGATAAACTCCGATTCCTGTGTCTTCCAGTCCCTAACCTAGTCACTATAATGACGGAGCTACCCCATCTGTTATGAGGTTACAATGCTTCTCCTGCCCAAAAAAGTATTATTCAAGGTCATGTGATGTCAGGTCACACCAGGCTTATTTTATACAGCGTTTTCAGCTTTTTCTGAAACTAAAGATGTACACAGAATTTTATTAAAATATAACCAACTAATTGCACCAATATATGATTCTAAAGTCTTATTTACACATTAAAACACGTCACTTGGTTAAGATACTTCCTACAACTCCTACATGTTTCAGTCCGTAGGAAGTATCTTAACCAAGTGACGTGTTTTAATGTGTAAATAAGACTTTAGAATCATATATTGGTGCAATTGGTTGGTTATATTTTAATAAAATTGAATTATTGCACGGTTAAAACATGAAAAAATGTATACTGAAATTTCGTATTCAATAATTCCCGTATTCTGGAACACACCAGCCTACACCAATACATGAAATATTCGTCGAAATCCTGCGACGGTGTGTCCCAGTCGCTAAGATGTTCCGGAACTGCCTGCCTGCCTGCCACATGTGGCGCTTTATAAGTTCTGTTTCCAACCTCACACAAAAATTCACCAGCTGCCGCGAATGTGTCTGTAGACAAGCACACACAAAACTCCGCCCCGAAATTCCTGTCTAGTTAGGTCACTTTAAAACAACCTTTTTTTGAAGTGCGTACTTCTCGGAGTCAGAGTAATACTTTTCACATTAGAAGGGGTTTACTCCCAACTACGCACTACCGTACATTACGGACACAAAATTAACAAACTCCACTTATTCTATGCACAAAAAAAAAAGTTTTTTTCGCACTTCGAATTGTGTCTGCCAACACGTGAAACATATATCACGGGGTCCCCCATGATACTTCAAGTGCCCCATTTGCAGAATATATGCATTAAAAGATTCATTGCAAAACTTAAATTAATTATTTATCTTAGTAATTAACCAAATTGGTGCACAAAATGCACATGGTGCTCGAAACATGTAGAGGCATGAAATAAACTTATTGTAAAACAAACATTTTGTGCATCAAGTTGGTTAATTACTGAGATAAATATACTGAGATGCACGGTCAGCAAAACATTAAAAGTAATTAGTTCACAAGAGCTCAGTGTCTCATATTATGATATATCGCCGATCGCAGACTAAGTCATAAAATATGAGTTGGCTTTAAGGACTGAAGAAAACTACGACAATTCTCTCATAATAGGCGGTAACCAAGACAATATTTGAAACGCGCCCCTAAAATGCAGCTTAAGCACACCTTTTCTGTTAACTAATTTATTTCATAGTGGGGCAAAATTTGCCGATTTTCAGAACCCGTACTGTCGTCTCTCTTGCAACTGCTCTATCCCTGTACAATAAAAATTGACGACGGTGATTTCCTCTCTAAACGCAATGTTAGAGAGTGTCTTCAGTTTATCTGGCCTTTAACGTCGGTCACTTCCTGTCCGCTACCTCATCGTACAGATTTTGGCTGACTCGCCTTCTTTAAATATCGAGAGTAAAGTTCTAGTTTTAAATTCAATACTTTGAAATATGACTCGTGGACTCCTACTCGTGGCAGAATTGAACAGTAGCGAACATTACTAAGAACCCTCCAGTAAAGGCCCGGTTAGAAGCAAAATAATTCAGAGTTTAGATAAATTCACATGGCTTTTCTGTACAGCAAATATGGTGAGCGGCCAGTTTGTATGAATTACGAGTCACTGATATAAAATTGGGTTTTCGTGAAATGTGTGTTCAAAGCACAGTATTTAAAGCGCGTACTGCCTGCGTTACATTCCACAAACCCTGGTTTTTGCCCACAGACTGTACGTATTTGCGTGACTCGTATGCTTGGTCTTTTGTAACGGAAACACAGAGTATTTACTGTGAGGTAGGAACTGAACTTATATGAAGAATATTTAGAGTATCAGGCTTCATGTTACACTGTTTGTTACTCATTCGCTGGAGTAGGCTTTAAAGCGTAGGTAAAACGCGCATGAGCGTGTATCTTTGAAAGCTCAGCGATTTTGCAGGTAGGGACGGCATTTAGGATTCGCGTATTTGAGCGGCGGACTGCTGGCTAGAAGTCAGTGGACATCCGGAAGGTTGTAAGGCCACCCAACTCCATCAAGGCGTTCTGCGGTTTTCCTTAGACCTTAAGGAAATACTGAGTTTCTATCCAAATTCCACTTTTCACTGCATGCTTCTCACACAACACCCCCTCCCCCAGAAAAAAAAAAACCTTCAAAATTTTCGTCCAGAGGCAGTAATATTATTATCAATATTTTTCATAAAGCAACCCTTCAAATACAAAATTCAGCATTCACCCCCAGTTCTCTCCACCCTGCTGCATGCTCAGTACACATCCCATTGTTTCACTTTCCTCACTTCCCAGCCCTCTACCATATCTCCTGCCTGCCTTTCCAACAAGGACGAGCGGGAAGTGCCAAGGAATTTTTCAAAACCGTCGATTTTTCTCTTCCCCTCCCCTATAATAAATGCAATAAAAGGTAAAGGTAAAGCGATCCCGTTACAGGTCCGGTATGGCCTAGAGGGTGGATAGAGGTAGAACTCTACTCTTCCATGACCGCGGCACTAGAAGGGGGTGAGTGGACAGCAGCACGCCCCGGCCGCACTTTACTCCCGGGAAAGACCCGGTACCCATTTTACAGGAGGCTTGGTGGGCCTCAGGGCCGGTCTGGACGGACGGAAAATCTCGTCCCCACCGGGATTCGATCCAGGACCTTCCAGCCCGTAGTCAGTAAAATAAATGTAGTGTTTCACTAAATCCCTAAGACTTCTTTTAACTTTTATTCTTCTTTTTCTAAGCAGGTGTGGAAGAGTCAAAGGACTTGGGATTTTATGTAATTAATTTGCATTTAAGATGTATAAAAGATGCTTTGCATAGCGAGGGGCCAATATATAGGTTTACACCGCGGTAGGAATAAGCTTGAGGACCCACAGCATTCAGAGCAGTTTACCGCGCCCTTCCCTGATCAATCCAGCTAAATGATAGCACAGTACCATGATTTAGTCACGACCAAGTCCCTTGCCACTCCTTAAAGGTAAAGTTGTCCCTGCCCAAACCACGCAGGCATACAGAGTGAATAGAAGTATAATTCCTCTCATTTCTTGTCAGCTTCACGCGCCGCCTACTTTACCCCGGTACCCATAGGAGGCTAGGTGGTTGATACAGGCGGTATGGACGTTTTGAAGAGCAACTTGCAACTTTTTCGGAAAAACACATGTATGGCGTTGTTGGTTTATTTGTAGGTTCGATGTTCGTACCAGTGGAAAGCAAACAAATATCTATCTCTCTTGGTTACAACAGCACCACTAGATGTCGGAAATGAATTGCAACTGCACGCATACTTCAACTTGTACGTGCTGCTGTGTCGAACTGTGCTAGAAATAACAGCAGCTTCCCTTATTCAGCCGTCTTGACACCATGCGGAGGAAACAACCTGCCGTGTTACCAACTGTCTGTTGTGAATGTGTAGGACAGAACGAAAATATTCTATTCCAGTCCATCCATGGCGCTACAGCCCCCTTCTGGACCCTGATCTCCTTCAAAAGACGCCTCCATTCTTTTCTGTCTTCAACCCTGTTATTCCTACGATCTGTGCTGTGACCCTCCGGACGACGTCCTTCCATCTTGTTCTTGGTTTTCCCACTGGTCTTGTGTCATGAAATTTCCTACTCAGAACCTCTTCTGGAATCCTTTTATCTTCCACTCTTATGACATGTCCCTCCCAACCAAGTCTTTTAATTTTAATAAAAAACGAAAAAAAATACTCGTATTAAAGAGTAATCAACAGAACGGTAGTGTTTGTCGGCCGAGAAAAAAGTGTCTATAGAGACTGTTATAACGATATTTATTGTTTCAAGTTGTAGGATATTCGTATACGCGCATAGTTAGGGCGTCGTGCCATCACATTTTCTCTTATGGGTACGGTAAATGTAACGGTCACCCTAGAAGAAGCTACGATGCCCCAGAGGGGAAAAGAGGTATAGCTCTACTCTTTCTTCAACCTCAGCGCCAGATGCGGTAGGTCGTCAATGCCACGCCCCGGGCACTTTGCCCTCGGGAAAGACCCGGTACCTATTGTATAGGTGTGCCCCAGGGCCGGTCTGGACGGGTCCGAAAAACCTCGCTCCCACTGGAATTCGATTCCCGGACCGTCCAGCCCACAGCAAGTCGCTATACCGACTGAGCTGTCCTGGCCCTATTGGGCTGTAATATATAACAGTAGCGCAGTGGCAGGAATGTGTGTGTGGGATGTGCAGTTGTCCAGTTCAGTTTTTGAAAGTTACCCCACTAGCAATTCTACCGTGCGCGCGGAACAACACTGACACCGGTTAACTGTAGTCACAATGCTTTGATCGCAAGGATGAAGTAAAAATTCTGAAATTGGATTTTCCCTCATTTCAGCAGACAACAAAACGCTGTGGTTTTTCAACTTAATACAGGGTTATTCGAAACGATTGTCAGGGTTTTAACAACTTGTCATACACAATACACTTGAGATAGGAGTATATATCACATGTGGCTGCATCTGGAGAACGAGGTGGCAGTTGTTAAAACCCCGACAATCATTTCGAATAACCCTGTATATCGGAGAATAATTCAGTCCACACAACTGTCTGTTTTTTTTAAATTCGCTACACATTTCAACCTAAGAATTCATCGTCACGCGAAACTTGTACTGTATATAAATATAGCGGTCCGATGCCAGTGGCCGGACGGCGTAGGTGTGCGCCCGATCGATTGTTGAGATTCTGGGTTCGAATCACGACAGTGGCATGGATATCTGTCTCTTGTGAGTGTTGTGTGTTGTCAGGTAGAGGTCTCTGCGACGGGCTGATCACTCGTACAGAGGAGTCCTACCGACTGTGGTGCGTCATTGTGTGTGATCTAGAAACATCATGAATGAGGCGGCCGTGGGTCGCCTGGGGCAGCAGAGTCACAGGAAGAAGAAGAAGACTAAAAGGAAGATAAACTTCCTTTTATGTATATTATTTTCATGGCGCAACAATCCCCTTTGGGCCAGGGCCCCCTCTTTATCGAAGCTTCAACGTGACACTTAGACACACCACACTCGGTAGAACCCCTCTGGACGAGTGATAAGCCATCAGCTCAAAGCAGAGAAGTCTACCTGACAACACACAACACTCACAATAGATAGACATCCATGCCGCAGGCGTGATTCGAACCCGTAAACCCAACAAGCGAGCGATCGCAGACCAACACCTTAGACCGCGCAACCAGTGGGGTTGGATCCTGTTAAATATATTACACTATAGGCCTGATGCTGACCTTGAAATTGTAGCGATCAATTCAAACAGAATTTTTTATGATAAAAATATAGTTGTGTTGTTTGAATTATTCTTTGGCTATATTTCCAACATTTCTTTATAATCGCTGTAACATCTGCATAATTTATATCATTTCAAACGAAAGGAAGATTAATTTTTTTTTACCATGGCGTAACAGCCCCCAGTGGACCAAGGCCTCCTCATTATCGAGGATTCATGATCACACTCAGACACACCACACGCGGTAGGACTCCTCTGGGCGAGTGATCAGCTCGTCGCAGAGACCTCTATCTGACAACACACAACATTCACAAGACATACATCCATGCACCCGGCGGGATTCGAACCCACAATCCCTGCAAGCGAGCAGCTTTAGACCCACGTCTTAGACTGCGCGGCCACTGATTTCGGCAAGATTAAATATTAGGAATGATAAATAAAGGGAAAGCAATCGTAGGCACTACTAACGTTATATATATATATATCATTTGTTCTGAGAGAGACTGAGCAGTACTAGGGTCACCTAAAAAAGTAGCCATCTTCCGCGGTCGTGTTGCGATCTTGCAGTGTTAAGAATAGGAACATAGACTGTTGATTAATACACTGCGAATTTGGGGGAGGGGGGAGGGGGGTGTTATATGCCACACCTAGCAGTAAAGTAAGACATAAAAATATACTTGTGTCTTTTAAAGCGTTGTGTATAAAATACAACGACCACTTTGAAGCATGAAGGCTACGTAAATATTATTTAAAAAGTCAGTTCCGTACTCACAGAAAACATTACGTTTCTCCATCACAAAAAGCAAATATTTAATGCTGTTTTAAATAATATCAGTCTGTTTGTAGAGTCATAAGTAACCTACATATGAGACGCTGTGTGGTTGAAATGCATAATTTTTAATGTCAAAGAAAGCTGTATATAGTCACCACTGTACTTGAAAGGATTACGCCTGAACAAAGAGATGGCTACTCAGAGGATGTTTGGTAATGCTAACGTAGGCGGCTTCTATCCTGAGGCCAGTGTTAATTACCTTCTAACACGTCTCGAATGTGCAGGCAGCAGACCGAGTGGTTCAGAACTTGATTGCCATGGCAACGAATGCCTTCATTTATTTGTTTCTTTGGTTTAACACAAAAAGCTTTATTGCGGGGCGTATGCAGTGTGTGACTGATGCTAGGACCATAATTAATTGTAAATTAGTGAGATGCCCGGAGGAATATATTATGACCCATTTCTGTATTCTATTGGATATCTTGTTTGGCGACGAGCAGGGGGGGGGGGACAAAAGGGCTAGTCACGATGCAATGCCACAAGATTTATCAAATTAGGGACTTCAAATTAAGAGATTTTGAATTTTGAAGTAGGGTAATATTGTGGGCTGGGATAGCGTAGTCGGTATAGCGACTCGTTACGGGCTGGACATTCCGACGACCAAATCCCTGTGTGGGCAAGATTTTTCGCACCTGTCCAGACCGGTCCTGAGGCCCACCCAGCCTCCTATACAATGGGTACCGGATCTTTTTCCCGGGGGTAAAGCGACAGAGTGTGGCGTTGACCACCCACCCCATCTAGCGCCGAAGTTAAAGAAAGAGTAGAGCTATAACTCTACTTCCCTCTGGGCCTTTGTGGTTTGTTCTAGGGTGAAATTTACCTTTATCTTAACTTATCCTTTACTTTTACCTTTACCTTTACTAGGGTAATATTAACTTTTTCGTGCAGAGCTTACGCATAGAGGAAATAACAGGATTTGTCTACTTGATTCAGGCCGGCATTACTCTCTACTGTGATGTGACGCAGTGTGCTGTGATACATATCACAGTTTTGTAGCAACCTTCCATCTTTATATCCAGCCCCCTGCATTTCTGCAATCTAAAAGTGGAGACAGAAGTGTGTCTTCCAAAATGCTGGTAATACACCAAGCTACACGGCGCCAAATCCAAAATAACATCAATCTTCATAGCCACCACCCTAAGAACCTGCCATATCACATAGTTCACATACTAACTGCATCATGTAAAATACAGATCCACTAATAACTTAAAGAAGGGTGACAAGAGGCTTGCCTCTTGTCGCCTCTTTTCACTCTTTTGGGACCAAGGATTTTGAAGTGAAACCTAAATTTTTTAAAATGTGGGTACCTCCTGTCTTACACATGAAGACTTCACTGCGTTGTTCATCCGAGCGCGCCACTGGTCCCTGTCCTCAGCCAGACAGGTCAGTCCGCAAACGTTCTGTTTCTTTAAGAACAGTACTTCCGTCAACACCGTTGCTTTTCATATACGGTCGATTCCCTGTGGTCTTTAGACAAAATCTTTGTATGAATTTCATATCTCTGTCTTCCGCTTTATCTTTCTCTCTCACATACGTGTTCTACGTGTCCCGCTCGTCCCCACACACTTGAAGTGATTATCCTAATACTTAATTACTTACTTACTTACTACTGACTTACTCCATGCAGCAGAGTACTTCTTGAGAAGTTAACCGGTTCTGAGCCAGTCAAGAAATACCCCACATTTTATGAAACCCAAAGGTACATTACCTCATTCACAAGTGCCCGCCACCTGTCCCTACCCTGAGCCAGCTCCATCCAGTCCATGCCCCTACATCCCACTTCCTGAAGATTCATCTTCATATCCCTTTTCCATCGCCTAGGTCGTACCAAAGGATCAGTCCAGATCCGAGGCACCAGTTTATGTTTCGTAATATGATACTTTTTTTACGGTGAGGAGTTGTTAGCACCTCGCTCAATCTCCACGTTGAAGGACCACACCTTGTCGGCTGTCCGCGACTGTTTATTCAATATATTCGCAGCTACCCTCCATACTGGAGGCCGATCCTCCATCCGCAACCTGAGGATGCACCATGCCGTGGTGACAGGGACCCACTTAACACGGGAAAACTCTAACACAATTTCTTAAAAGAAAAAATATGATCGCGGTTTTTACGAGTTCCTTCCGCTTCCCCCTGCTAATCAGCATTCTACCATTGCTCTATACCAGTGTTTCCCCAAACTTGTTTGCTCGCGTATTCCTTTTGGCTTCGAAGTGTGCCCACGGATCCTCACGTCCTTGCTCACGTAAGTGTATTATGGTCGGATGATAGGTAACCGAAATTAAAAATTTATAACTCATAACTGATTTTAGGTAGCTACGAACACATCCTAGTAACATTTGTCACAATGCATTCTATGATTTGATCTTAATTAAAATGACTTTCGCTGCCTCTGTAGGTACAGGGCGTTTCTTACATATTCTAACGATCATACGAAACAAAGCACACCGCCGATTAAAGAAGCTCAGCGATTATTTTTAACAAACATCATTCCTTTAATTAAAAAACAAACAAAAGTCATCATTACAGAAATATACCCACGGATGCCCTGGCAACTGTTCGTGTATCCCTTGGAAACCGTGAAACACGTTTTAGAAACCACTGCTTTATAATCAGACAAAGCCCAGAACAGGCAGCAAATTATTATATATTCTGTCACTAAGTCTGGAGCTTACGGTCCGATCACACAATCACCTGGTCTCAACGTCAGTTTTACGTACATTTCATGTTTATTTTCGTGACTGGAATTGGCAGCAAAATAAGACAGGATCCACTTGTTGCGGCTTCTCATCCCTTACCTATTATAGTGTTTGCATGCATCGTCTGTTCACCTCTTGCGTGGGCTGACTGCTCCTCCTACTAAGAATAATACCGTGTAAAGAGAAATGCCTACTGCGTGTACACAAGTAGCCTACAAAACCCATCTTCACCGCGTTCTAACAGAAGTCGTCACTCAAGTAAACACAGCTCCTTTACCGCATA
>Ga0123354_10007855_pt1 | contig 16154 bp, 8 predicted proteins | sample TergutLab28metaG_2_FD_97872 | JGI IMG/M metagenome (GOLD analysis project Ga0123354, IMG submission 97872) | Labiotermes labralis P4 segment gut microbial communities from Petit-Saut dam, French Guiana - Lab288 P4 | ecosystem: Host-associated > Arthropoda: Insects > Digestive system > Gut ...
CCTCAATTTTAGCTCTCAGATATGCCTTCTTTTTGTTCCTGAAATGCCTGCTAACTTCACGCCTTACCTTGTTCAGATTATCTACATTGCTTTGGCTTGGATCCTGTATCCACTGAATTTTAGGACGCTTCCTTTGATCCGAAAAACCTAAACATTCTTCATCAAACCAGGGTTTATTCTGCTTAAATTCATCCAAACCCAGAGTCTCTTTCGCTGAGGTTTGGATATTCTCTTTAATGTTTTCCCAAGTCCTATTTACTTCCTCGTCATCGTCCGAGTTCTCCAAAGCTGCAAACCTGTTTGTAATCTCAGTCTGATACTGTTCCCTAACCTCTGGCTCATTTAGCTTCCTCAAGTTAAATCTTTGCCTATCAAACCTCTGTGCGGCCTGTTTACCCACTGCTAATCTTTCCCTAACCTTTGCAATAACCAGATAGTGATCTGTATCACAATCAGCTCCCCTAAAACTTTGCACATCCAGTACACTCGATTGCCATCTCCTATCTATCAATACATGGTCAATCTGGTTGTGCTCACAAATGACTACAGAGCTTTTTGAGCTCTGTGAGCCTCGAAACATTTGCTGCCCGACTTAACGCAGGTTTAAGGTACGCCATTTCAGACTTAGGCAGTTGTTAAAATAGTTAAAAAATGAAAGGACTTTTTTGAAAGCGCAATGAGACGAAGTTGGCAGAAGAATACTGCTGGGCGATAACACAGCAGCGGAGTGGTAGTGCTGCGGCCGATGAGGTTCTAGTGTGCTGGAGTTTGAATTTAAAGTGGACTGTCTTGTAGCTGTGTATGTCGTTGACTATGTCTGTACTCCGTACGGACTTGCGCAAAATTCGACTAGCGCCGGACATATCGGAAATGTACCTCTTGCGTAAGTCAGGGGAAAGTCTAACCACAATATGGAAGACGAATCTTGTACGTAGCACGTTAAGAAGCGTATGGTTCTGTTTCGGCTGACGTATTATGGCACAAATGCAGGCTTAACTTGCCTCTTGAGCTGATGGTACGATACCGCAGTCACCGCAGTCCTTCCATGTCTTATTTCGTATCGTTCGGTTACATTTTGACGTCACACAGGAAGGGGGAGAAGACTATGTGCAAGGCCAGATGTTGAGCCCTACATCCGCTGTTCAAGATGCGGCCGAGGCTCAGCGTTCCACGTGTTTTTATATTTAATATTGTTATTACTATTATTACTGGTGGTGGTGGTGGTGATAGTAGTAGTAGTAGTAGTAGTAGTAGTAGTAGTAGTAGTAGTGATGGTGGTGGTGTGTAGCGGCCACCTGACCCCCTAATGTCACCCTGAAGATGGAGGCACAAGGTTCCTCCGAAACGTCGGAACAGACATGCTATACGGTGTAAGATTCCGACTTTTGCCTGTTTTGTGTGGGTGTGAAACTTGGTCGCCCAAATTGTGGGAGGAACGTAGGCTGAGGGTGTTGAAAATATTTGGGCCTAAGAGGGACGAGGTAACAAGGGAGTGGAGAAAACTACATCATGAGGAGCTTAATGATCTGTACTCCTCACCAAATATTGTTCGGGTGATCAAATCGAGAAGAATGAGGTGGGCGGGGCATATGGCGCGTGTGTGTGAGAGGAGAGGCGTATACAGGATTTTTGTGGGGAAACCTGAGGGAAAGAGACCACTGGGGAGACCCAGGCGTAGTTGGGAGGATAATATTAAAATGGATCTTCAAGAAGTGGGATGTGGGGGTATGGACTGGATCGAGCTGGCTCAGGATTGGGACAGGTGGCGGGCACTTGTGAATGTGATACTGAACCTTCGGGTTCCATAAAATGCGGGGAATTTCTTGACTAGCTGCAAACCGGTTAGCTTCTCAAGAAGGACTCTGCGCAATGGAGTGAATGAGTGAGTGAGTAAGTAAGTAAGTAAGGTGAGAATCCGACTGTCAAGGGGGGGGAAGGGTTTTTTTGTTGCCGTGGGCGAAAGTTAGTTTTGCCGCCCTTCGCCCCCAGCGACCAGCCTTATATCTAAACATTTACGAAGTGCTGTATTGCTGCTGCGTTGCTTTCAACCCGAATTTTGCTGACGTATTCTACGGAAAGTTTCGGTTACTGAGTTCATAGAACCCCGTTTTCAACAACCCCGTATGGGAACGTTTGAAAGCTTATATCTGAATTGTTTGTTCACCCCCGCTCGATGCCATATCCCACCACACTTTTCAAAACACCTTGCAGCTGCTGTCTGTGAAACTTGAAGGTTGGCGAGAGGGAATTGTCAGCCGTTACGTCATTTTGGTGTAGGTCAAGCTCAGTCCTGTTGGAACAGTCTTTGGCATTTGTGTGTCTTAGAACAGATCTGATTGTACCTATGGAACACACACACACACACGTTTTGAAAACTTTGGTGATTTTTTAGTATCTATGTTTCGACTGGGGGCTTTCTTGCTTAGGGGGTTTTCGAAGGCCCTGTGGGTTGGTACCGTGGGTGTCTGTCAGTATAAAACCACGCACGTTGAGAGAGACACGTGAGCGGCACGTTTCGGTTTTCGAGTTCTGTATTAAAGCATGGTTTTTTAATCTCGTCGAGGGAGAGTTACTTGTTGTCCATACCGCTTAGTGCTGTATCGCAAATAAGGTTGATCCGGACATACCTTACATCTGATGTTCGTGCGGCGAACATAACCCTATGACTTCTCCATTTCGCCGAGTTGGTGTTTCCATTATATTAAATGTTCAGTAGGAATTATAAACTTGTACAGGGCGGGGCAGCTATGCAGCATTGTTAAAGATCCCTTACTCTACTACAGTTCATTAAAATGTGCTCAGAATAACGTGAATTGAAAGACAAATGTTTGTTGTTATTGTTGTTGTTGTTGTTGAACATTAAACGAAGTTACTCTTGCAAACAACACCCGTTAGATGTCGTCCATCGATGCACATACGAATTCGGTTCATAACACTGCCCATTAGGCGGACATGACAGGTGATGTGGCATTTCTTTCTTCGGTAATACCTAGTTTAAGATTGTGTAAGTCTTCCGGTGTCTGAAACACCCATCTTTTCCAATAGCCCCATAAAAAGAAATGACAAACCGACAGGTCGGGTGAACGGGCAGGCCAAGAAATGTCGCCATAGAAGTCGTTCATATTGGAAAAGTCACCTTAGTGACTTTTCCAATATGAACGACGTAAGGTAAGCTGAACCTGTAGTGAACTTAGTGTTCATGCTTTGCCCGGGCTGTGCGAGCACTACGTAAATCAAAATGAATTAACGCTGCCCCACCCTATATATAGGCGAGTCGGCAGCACATCGTATTTGCATACATCTGTTATCGAACTGAACCAAATTCGCAAGATATGACCTTGTATAGCAGGACTCAAGTTTCCATGCCAGTAATGAATATCTAAGCCGTCCCTAGACGCTACCCATTCACCTCCTGTCATTATAAAATCTTCGTAGGGTAATTCATTACGTTATTCTGCTCCAAAAATAAAATAAAAGCTTCATGGCATCCTTGCGGCGCGTTCTAGTTGAAGGTAACTTTCTGGATGTCACTGCCCTGTGTACAGCATGTTTAGCGTATAAACTGAGCACTTCATTTGTTTTTCGGTCTGAGCGTCTTCCAGAGCGCTGTCTTATCAGACATTCACGATCTGTGTCCTTCCCTCAAGCAGGATGTCATATTTCACATCCGTACAAAGCAGCAGCTTAAATAATTTTCCGCTATCCACGGCGCTGTAAATTAGTATCTATAGTGCACTGTGTAGAGGATGTTATTCGGCTAGTAAACTAGTCGAATAACATCCTCTACACAGTGCACACGGCCTGCTTCCAGGCTCCCCAAGACAACAGCCAGCACATCAAGCGCTGAAAACCATATGCAGTAATAGACGGTCTAGCGCACCTGAAGATGAGCATAATGATGCCCGAAATATGTTGAGTAATGGATTATTAATAAATCATAATTGTTGCATCTAGTTGGTCTCACACGTCATTTCATATTAAGGATGCACGATCATACGTACATCAAATTTAGAGTGGCCAGTCTTTGAGCTGAATAGTGATTTTGTCATAACAACAGAAACATATTTTAATATAAAGCTTCTAGTTTCCTGCAGCTTTGGTCATGTATTGACGTTACACGAGCCAGTAAAAAGATCAGAACCTGCTTATTGTGCTTACGTGATTGAAGTAAAACTCGTATGTCTGAATTGTGTGTTGAAACTGGCGGGCATAATGAAGAGCTTTATGATATGTACTCTTTGCCTAATATTCGGGCACTCATATAAAGAAGAATGAGATGGGGTGGGTATGTTGTACGTATGGGGGAGAGGAGTGGTACGTACGGGGATTTGGTGGTGAAACCTGAGGGAAAGAGACCACTTGGAATGCCTAGGCGTAGCTAAGATGATAATATTAAAATTAATTTTAGATGGGTTGAGAGGGCGTGGACAGGATTATCTGGCGTAGGATACGGACAGGTGGCGCCGTGTTTGGAGCACCGTAATGGGCCCTCGGATTTAATAAAATGCGGGGACTTTTTTTTATTAGTTGATGAGCTGTTGGCTTCTTAAGACGGAGTCTTTTGTATGAAGTTGGTAGAAACTGGCCATGGTAATGCTGTCAATATTGTACATATCCGTGCTGATGAAGCATATTTCCTTATTCAGTAGCAAAATGTCACCTCGCCTTGGTTTTAAATTCTCCGCCATTCGCAGTATCGATACTTTGACTATGAATGCATAATTATCACTGTACAATAATTTACTACATGGAACAGTGTCCGTGAGAAGCGAATAGTTCCGCAGGTAGCCAAGAAATGCCTTGCATTTCATGGAGCTCGCTCCTGTCGCTATGGTGAGCTAGATCAATCCAATCCAAGTCCCCCCACACGGCATTTTTATTTCTTGATCCTTTTTAATATTATCCTCCTATGTACCCCTGTCTTGCAGGTGGTCTCTTGCCCTTAGGGTTCCCCACCAAAAATCTGTATGCATCTTTCACTTATACATGCTACCTGCCTCGCCCAACCTTTCTTCTTGGTTTGATCGCTCGAATATTTGTTGAGGAGTACAAATCATGTAGTTATTCACTATGCGTCAGGTCCATATATCTTCCCAGAACCTCTTTCTCAGCACCTTCGGCCTGTGTTCGTCCGGCAACCTGATAGGACCAAGTTCAGTCTGCTATTAATTTCTTCATGTCTGCAGTTTCGATGTGTTGGGGTTGTGCCCAAATATCTGAACTTCGCCACACTTTCAGAGAATTTATGTCATATCTTACGTTGATGATTTTGTACTGCATTCTAATCACGAGCCGTGTGAAAACACACACGCGAGCGCACCTAGGTTTTTTTAAATACTCTAAACCAGGGGGCTCAAACGCGGGAGAGTTCAGAAATTAAAAAAAAACACTTCGAACAGTAGAGTGTTAACTGCCTTGTTTAAAATTAACACGGTATTAACAATACTGTATTATTATTATTATTCAAATTTTATTTTATTCAAAATGTTATTGGGCTGCTGTCTCCTCAGTAATGTGTGGCGCTACCTATACCTTCATGGTAATATCAACTACCACAATCTCTTCAGTAATTTATGAGGAAAACCTGTTGGATTTATTGCTGTAAATTTACCAATCTACTGGTTGAGTGGTCAAATCTGACGTCAGCTACTGGGTAGATTGACTGGAGACTGGACGTCCTTGGCACCGGGAGGCGATTTCTGTCATCGGTGAGGTACTACAGGACACCTCTGTCATGACAGATTACAAGTATCCGTCTGTCATATGAGAGCGGCGTTTCATCTCATTATTCTCCATAAGGGACAAGAATTTTTCACACACATGAGTGTTTACGAACTTCGCAATTGATATTAATCCAAAGGATCTCAGTACAGGAAAGTAATCTTTGGGCGAGTAGGAATAAAAGTCTTGCAGTCTGGCTTCAGAAAACTTGCAGTTAAGATCAGTATCGCAGTGGAAATTAACTATTTCCATTTTCGGGGTTTTCCGGGGGGCTTCGCAATGCCTGTCTCTGAAGATAATTCGAACAACACAAATTTGGGTTGCATGTTTCTGAAGTTCTGGGATCTGTCGTCAAGTCTTCTCTAAGCAAAAGAATTGACAGTGAGTATTGCTGAATACGCCGAGGACAAAGAGTGTCGTGAGATTTCAGGTGTGGAAAGTGAACAAGGTTTTGCAGATCTAGTTGGCTTTCCCACAGTTGAAGCTTGAATTTGAAAGCCTGGATGTTGCACATTTCGGTAATGAGCGTATCTTTACCTTATAGCTTTGTTAAGATTATCCGGGTTGCCAGCCACCTTCACAAGAAATGCTAAATCGGTTATGCACCCTTCATTATTCATGTAGTCAATATTTCTTTCTTTTCCACGGACAGTGTGATCTCATTCAACAAATAAAACATCGCTTCATAATACAGCCGCCAGCATAACCACCTGGCCACCTCATTGTTAACATTATACGTACATCGCTTGTCTTATTTAATTCTGCTGCAACGCCATTATTTTCGTCAACCATTGACGAAGCCCTGTCACCAGCAAACCCAGGCTTGTATTCCCTCACAGGTTTGTTTCTAAGGGTTGTCAACTGAGTAGGAATTGAGAGGAGCACACAGGGACCATTTCTTAAGGCTCGCCACTAAATGAAAGTCCCCATAAACATCTCGAATGAAAACAGCAAGCTGGTGTCAATTGCATTTGAATACATCAAAAAATGTTCACACTTTTCTTTAAGCTGACACGGTATACCTCCTGTTATGCCATTCGTACGGTCGACCACCTCATTTGCAGAAAGACTGACAGTTTTATAAAGCTTTTGTTTCTTAGGACATGCCGTTTCTGCTGCCTTCCTTGTACAACCCACACACTCGCCGTCTTAGCGATATGCTCGAACTGCTGTTTGATTTGTTTTTGTTACAGCAGTGAATATATTCTGCTGCCGCGGCAAATAACGTTTCAGTTCCGTTAGTTCCTCGTCTCGTAGGTTCCCCTCAAGTACACGACATGTATTTTTATGTAAAGTTTCGTGATGGCGGTGTAGGTTATATCGTTTGGAGCGGACACCACCTTACCGCCAGTGCGGTAGACTGTTTAATCGCGCACTACAGTTAAAAATACACGTATTCCCGTTTTTTTTAATACGCGCCCCTTGTATGCTTTATATATATATATATATATATATATATATATATATATATATATATATATATATCCGACACAGCTGCTTTCAGTTGCGACTATGAAACTGAAATTCTTTCTTTTATATTGAAAATATCATAATTCAGTAACTTAGGTTTCTGTCATTCTGCCGTATAAGGATACTTGACAAACTTGTAACCGAAACAAGTGTCAAATACAACTGAAGTGTCAATAAATTTACAGTAATGTACAATAGTCCTGTGTACTGTAACTGTTTCCTGAACCGCGGTACGACGAAGCCGTGCTGAGCGCCGAACAAACAGGAAGTGCGTACGAAAAGACCGAATACAGGAGCGTAGAGGTATTTCAAACATGTTTGATGGCATTGTAATTATCACTTTCAATGCTTGACCATGGAAACACAGTGCCTGTCAGTTAAAAAAAAATTGTGGTGGCAACCCCCGCCACGGTAATTAAAAATAGACAATTTAAAAAACGCCTACCCCAAAATTGTCGATTTTAACCAAAATAAAATCACGGTTACTCAAGTTATTCAATTCAGTTGTGTGATGGGCCGCGCTCTGCAATCAGTGTGCAGGGCGCGTGTTCTGGACCGGTCTCCTTACTAGCGACTACTAAAGCTTGTTTTTCTTTACAGCATGCGTATTTTCACCCAGTATATTCACGCCATCAGCATAAACCAGAAGCTGATGTTCACTATTCATTTTCAACCCCTCCTGGTTTACTTGATCGTCCCTAATGACAAATTCTAAAGCAAACTTGAGAAGTAGTGACCATAAAGCATCTCCTTGTTTCAAACTATTGTTAATCGGAAACGTAGGACACAAATATCTGCGTGTCCAAGCTCTGCTGTAGATTTCATTTAAACATTTTTTTAAACGTAACTGCGTAGTCCGATGTGTATACCAAACTCAATGAGAATATTACACACAGCTTCCCTGTAGACTGGATCATAGGCTGCCTTGAAACCCATAAATAGCTGATGCACTGCTTTATTGTATTCCCTTTTTTTTTTCTCAAGTATGTGACGAATGCAGAATATATGATCATTAGTTGGCCTGTTGCGTCGAAATCTACGCTGATGATCCTCAGTAATTTCCACTCCACATGGAGTTAACCTTGATAGAAGGACGTTGGATAAAATTGTGTATGTTGTTGACGAAAGTGATATTCCTCTGTAATTACTGCATTCTCTTTCATCACTCTTCTTATAAAGAGTCGCAATGATCGACTCCTTGTTTCAAATAGAATCAGTTGGTTTATTGATTGCGGAACGCACTGTCTTATCTCCTGCTGGAATCAGATATGGTGGAATTTGATCAGTGTCTGGTGATCGTATACCTTTTCAGTAGCTACCCCAACCTCAGACAGACTGGGCTCAGGATCTAGTGGCTTATATCACAGAAGAAGGGAATTCTGAACCTCACCGCTGTGTAAACCCCAGAACTCGAATAGGATAGACAGGTTTCCGGGTGAATTTTGTGCTCGTTTAGATTGGTTAACTGGCATAGATGACAGAGATGAGAAACGCGTGCGAAACCTGAAGGAAGGAGACCAGTTGGAGGACCTGGGTGTAAATGGAATGGTATGATTGATATTAAGATTGTTTTGAGGTGCGGTGTGCAAGTGTGAGCTGGACTGAACTGGCCCAGGTTACAGTACCGGGTCTGGCCTGTTATAAAACACTGCACTCCCGCCAGATGTCACAGGGCCGTGGTGATTAGGTGGAGGTACAAAATGCTGATGTGATCTGCTCCAGACGTTCCACAAAGCAATATAAGTAGCACAGCTGTGAATTAAGTACGTCGTGCGGTGGTTAAATTTCTGCCGTTTGAAAGTGGGTCAGGTGACGCCATCAAAATATAAGCGAATCTGTTCGAGCGGAGGCAGTACGTCCTCTATAACTCCGGAACGTCATGCGTCGTATAGTCAAAATACTCTTGGCTCAAAACGTGCGTGGGTTGCTGGTGGGTTGAGTTTCTGAATGGAACAGTAGGTTGGCGCAGGCGCCACTTGACTTGGGTAGCACGTGATGGTTTGGCGGGACAGAGGGAAGATCGATAGCACGGCTCGACAAGCCTCATTAACTCGTTGCTCCTGCAGCTGTGCATGTTTCCGTGCTTCCCGCCCTACTAAGTTCCAGGCCTGCAAACAACACTTTTCATTGATTTAGAAATCGTGTCGTACTTGGTTGAGTTGTACTGTCTTAATATAGAAAATATTTGCAACCCCACTGCGATGAAAAGATACTGCGTTTTTTATTCTGCATTACAAATGAGATTATATTGTCATTGGTTTTAAGCAGCGTTCACAATAAATGTATACAACTTAACGCAAATGAAAAACAAATGACAAGGAAAACAAAACTAACCGTATATAAAACATATATCCCAATAATAACATAGGTGCATTCTTCAGACGTAATAGTTTCCGGTCACTGAAATGAGGGTAAAACTAAAAGACAGGTTCAGGAATCAGTAAGAATAGAGTAGAATAGAATAAGAAGTTTAGCTCAGCAGAAGTGTGCTGTTTTAATTTGTTTAAGGTTATGTTTTCATTGTTGTAGTGCATTCATTGTAATTAAAAGAACTGAAAGACTTGAGATTTTTCCGGCAGTGTCATGGCCGAAACATGTAGGACACTAAACAAACGTGTGTTAGTAACGTAAGTTGCGTACTTTGTTGGTTACACTATTACATGAAGGTGGAGTACACGATGCAAGTAAAGCGCTGTATCATCATTATCGACACTGCCTCGTAAAAAAAAAAAAAAAGAACTGGCCGCTTGTTCCTTGACAACAAGTGAAGTTCGAAATATCCCTCGTCGTATTACCAATATAAGATACGTTTGTTGATTTATTGTCCCTTGTTGTGCTATTGTTGGTGGAATAAAAATAACTAATAAGATACATTTTTCCGAGTCCTGAATTTTCTTAATTAAATCGTCACCATTAATAAAGGTGTCGGTACGCCGTAATGTCGCGTACTGTGACAAAAGCACATCATCATCATCATCGTCGTCGTCATTGCCATTTCTCTACGTATTATCCGTGAAATTGTCATTGCGTACGGTGGCTGGTGACAGCGCAGCGTTAAAATTAATATGATGTTTTTAGAGAAGGAATGGCTCAATCAGTATACTAACTGGGCAGTTATGGTATAGTTCGATTCTCGGCAGGGGCAAAATACCCCCCAGGAAATAATCCTGGTACTCATTTCTATTAGAGGCTGAGTCAACCCGAGGGCTAATGACGCCATCGGGAATCGAACCCGCGACCTTCCGGCTTGTAGTGCAGTACCTCAACCAACTGCGCCACCGCGTGCCCTTGGTGATCCTTTTTATGAACCCATGGATATAACAATGAGGGCTGTTAAGGAGAAAATTTTGGTGTATGGCAAAAGGGGCATTGCAGCCTGTATTTATTTACACTGGCTATTCAGCCCCATCTGCAAAACTACCTCCTACCTTGTAGTATCTTTTCTGTATTAAAAACAATTTAAGATTGAGGAATGCAGAATGAACAACTGAAACTGGAGAATGTTTTAGATGTTTCCTGAAATGTTTGATGTGACTGCAAAACTACAGTAGTTGTGTCTCGTCTTTAACATTCCACCGCTTCATTAACACATCATTAATCACATATGGACACAACACCTGAAAAATATGATGATCAGGTAGTCAACTTGCACACGAGGCAGCTGTGAATGACGTGTTAAAAGATTTTCTGAGGAAAGGAAACTCATAAATTGAAAAGATCACCGTTCCAGAAATCAGAATTTCTCTTCCAGAACACTTGAGAAGAGACCACTAGAGCATGTATTGGATCTCAAAGAAACAGTAGTTCCATATGTCACTAACCGAAAGGGCAGGCTGCAGTCTTCAGACAGTAAGCAGTGTTGCTACCGTATGTTTGACTTGATGAGTAAGACGTGTCTCTTGCCTAATTTGGCACCTAAATTGCGGCTTCCAAAGCTCATCCAGCTGGCCACCCCTACCAAAAAGCATTGCCAGCGTTTGATGTTGTCCTGAATTATCACTTAACAGTGATGAATGAACGCTTAATTACACAAGTTTGGTTGTGTTATATTAGAAGGGCTTTTGTAGGAAGAGATGAGTTTATTTTAAGATAGACTATTAGCCAGGCGCTGGTGTGGTTGAACTGAGATCATAGGCCAGGTGCTAGTGTGGATGAACTGAGCACACCATGCAAGACCTCAGTATGATGGGTGTCCCAGCCAAAAGACAGTTCATTCGAACAGTATTCAAGTATGATATCACATTGTGCTCTAGAAAAAATTTGTTCCCTGTCTACGCCATGATGGCTTATAGAGTGAGTAGAGGTATAGCTCCACTCATTCTTAATCTGGGCACTAGGTATAGGTGAATGGTTAACTTCACGCCCCAGGAAATGTCCTGGTACCCATTGAAGAAGAAGTTGGGTGGTCCTGAGAGGGGATCTGAACCTTTTGGAGATAAGAAAAATCTTTTGCTCCTACCAGGATTCCAACCCCGAACCGTCCATACAATAAAATACAGTTAGCAAAGGTATTTTTAATTAAAATGTAACAACTTGCTACATGTTTTGACCTTCTTCCAGTCACCTTCACACAAATTCATTTATGAAAATGGAAAAAAGCATGCAAATGTGCTGTTTATGGTTTTTTTATATTTCTTGATTTTGTTAATTGATCTGGGCTGGATGTGACTGGAAAGGGTAGCAACATGCAGCAATTTGCTGTGTTTCAATAAAAGTGTAGATATGCTGACTGAAAGAGTGATTGATTGTTCAATAAAAGTGTAGATATGCTGACTGAAAGAGTGATTGATTGCATTATTGTATACAATCCAAACAATTCAGCCATTCATGTACACACAAATTGAATACAGTAAAGTGTAACTCTGAACATATGCCCTTTTCTTAATAGCACAAATTAATGTGCTTTTATTAAAGTGATGGAATTCAACTTTTTATTTTAGGACTCTAGTACCCTGGAAGATCTTCAGGCAATATTTGAATGAAGTTCATCCAATCACCTCTGGGCTGGAGGCAATGGCCCTTAAATCCACCATCGACCTCACGTGTAATGATTACATTTCCAACTTTGAATTTGATGTTTTTACAAGGTAAGGCTTTATTCGACTTTGAAGAAGTCTTTAATACTGTCTTCCTAGAAAACGAGAATGTGTGCATATGTGTTGAAAATTCTGACAGTTAGTTTTAAGCTATTAGCTTATGAGGTCCCAGAGGATGGCGACCAGCCGGAACATGTAGAAAGTGGATAGGGTGAAATATATATTAGTATATGTGCATTTGTTGGTACTGAGAGATTTTAATCATTCACAAGACATGGGGAGAATTATACAAAAATATTTCTTCCATCTTCACCACGACCAGTTTAGTTTCGAGTGGATGTTGCGGTATTGCCTGAACCTTCAGAATGTCAGAACCTGTTTATGTTCCTACACAGTACAGTAACCCAGAAGATATCACTCAGAATTTGTGGTTGTTTCAAAATACCAATGTTATGATTAGCAAAACCGCAGATCTTTCGGTAATGTTATGCCATGTTGACTGGTAAAGGTTATTATTTACTAGTCATTGCAGAGTAACATCTTTAGAAACACTGCTGTGATAACCACAGATCTCGTGTTGTGGTATATATTGGCTTTATCATTGTCTGTGTCATACCATTATAAAGGTTTTGCAAGACATAATTCTATTTCCAGAAGAAATATCATTAATAATTCTAAATGTCGTAATGATACTGAATGAGCAACACCTTTTGTAAAATGTATAAAACAACCAACAAATGCACTTTTTATGAGTTAATTTATTTATACTGTCTTCACCAACATGCTTTGGCCAGTAATCCAGCCATCTTCAGGATAATGTTTTTGATACAAAGTTACAGTTGTAGTTAAATGTGTGATGGTGACTACATAATATTAAAAATACATGGTTTTGGTTAATATTTAATATTGTGGATTGATTGTGCAACATTTAACTGCAAGTGTTGTCTTGTGTCAAAAACTTCACCCTAAAGATGGCTGGATTACTAACTGCAACATGTTGGTGAAGACAGTATAAATGAAGATATGTCATAACATTAAAGTGCATATGTTGGACATTTTATAAATCAAATTAATGTGTGGAATATGGAACATACTAAAAACAAAAGAGCATCATCTATTTCTTATGCATATTGTGCTTTCTTGTGACTTGTTGGTACTTGTAAGTAAAATTGTAAATACTGTTAAACTACCATTAACTTTATATTTTCTTGTTGTCCCACTCACAATCATGTGTTAAAGATTTATTTAGCTAATAAAAATAAGAAAATCTATTTTTTTTAATTCAGTGCATTCTTTGTGTTGTATTTTTAGAGCATTAGAATGTGCAGTGTGTTTAATATATAAAATAGTACCTTCAAGTGTTCCCTTGTGCCATGTTTGAGGAACTCATCCTTACTTCATGCCCATGCTTCAGATATGTGGGTTGTGGATTACATTGTATTACTCTGTCAGTGTATAAAGTTCTGGTAGGTTTTAAATCAGTTCATGAATGGTGGGGAGTTCCACAATGCAGAATGTAATATGTTACATTTAGTAGAAGTGAGTACCCTCTGATGTGTTGTAGAATTGCATAGTCTTGCCATAAGTTCTGTTATAAGTAGAATGTGACCTGGAAGGAAAATTAAACAAAACATCCACTTTTTGAGCCAAATAATTTATTTGCATTAGTTTCAGTTTTTCATTTATAATAATGTAACTCAAAATGGCCGGCCTGTGCCCTACTCAAGCCTTGAGACACTCCGGCCACTCTGTCGTCGCCGCACGCTCCGTCTCCGGGGGCATCTCTGCTGCTGCCTTCACAAGGGATCTCCTCAGGCTCTCCAGGCTGTTATGACGCTTTCGGCACATCATGTCCTCCAAAACAGCCCACAGTTTATTGGCCAGGGGTGTGAGGTCTGCACTCCCCGAAGGCCAATTCTCAGCGCTGATGAAGGCCAGAAGGTTTCTCCACAGCCACACATGAGTTGAAATGGCCTTTTGGGCAGGAACTGAGTCCTGCTGAAAGACCCATTCCTGACCACTGAAGATGGTCATGTTAAGATATTTCACAACTCCTTGTAGCACGTCCTCTTGATACACTCGGACACCAGTTTGACCCCTTTCTTGCAAAAATTAAGATGTGTCATCCCCTGATGGGACACCTCCCACCAAACCATGATGAAAGAAAAGTGATGGCCTACCTGCACCCTCAGAACATTTTCCTTCACTTCATGGGACGTTTGAACAGAAATCTTGTTTTTCTGATGGTTGTACTGCTCCTTGATGGTGAAGATTTTCTCGTCTGTGAAGAGATTGTTTTCATGCCCCTTCCTGGTATGCCACCAGTGGAGATGCTCTGCTCTTATACGTCGGATTTCCTTCAAAGCTAGGAGTAAGGAGGTGTCCCTTTGAGTGGTGGTGCACTCTATATGTTGAACGTCCCTGATGAGGCACGACCTTAATTGGGTCAATATGTTCAGCTCTCGGGACATGATCTTCTGTTTCCAGAGCGGATTTCGGTGAATCTGCTCCCGCACCATTTTGATAGCGGCTTGAGGCCTCAAACTTTTCAGGCATCCTGACTAAGCCCTGTCTTCAACCCTCTAGAGTTCCTCATAACATTTAATTCCCCGACAGATGAACACTCACAAAATTTTCAGTGGTTTTAAGGGTTCGAAAATTGAGAATAGGATTTTTCATAATTGTGTAGGCCAATCACAGCCACATGGTTTTCGTTGACACCCCACTCCATGTTAATACTGTGACAGACTCAACCAAACTGCCTTGGCACAAGTACCTGAAGAGACAGTAGCCCAAAAACAGCCATCCTTACAACCCTCCCGCCTCATTGTCTCCAGATTTGGACAACATGAATGTTGTAACAGAACTTAATGGCAGGACTATGTATGTAGGTAAACATAACATAACAGAATATTGGACAATTGCTGATTGTTGTGCCCCCATTCCAATTTGAACTAATCAGGCCATTTATGTAAATATAGTTATGTGTATACATATGCATATATGTGATTCATTATTCTCCTTTATTCAGACTGTTTCAGCCGTGGACAACTCTTCTGAGAAACTGGCAAATCCTGGCAGTAACACATCCGGGTTATGTGGCATTCCTCACGTATGATGAAGTGAAAGCACGTTTACAGAAGTACATTACGAAACCTGGAAGGTACGTTCATGTATTAATTTTGAATTTTTAAAATAAAAGTTTAGTCACAAAAACGTGGAAGGGACCACGTGGATGACCTTGTGCAAAAATAATGGGTACTTTACATGATGAACTATGCATCGTTATGTTATTAGTAATTATAGTGGAAATGGACTTGTCTCTGTGAGATGCCAAAGAAAGTTGACAGACTCAGCCACTTACCTTGTATGAGACAAATATAGGAGATAGGGTATTTTGTCCTCTTGAAAATGGCATTATACCACTTCTCCCCCATAATAATACCTTAATGGTATGCACAGGGACAACTGTATCTTTATCCTTAGGAGGGCATGCATGTAGCCCTTGTTGTACGCTTTTAGTTTTAATGCCCCTGGCAATTATACACCACTTCTTAATTGTGCCTCTGATTTTGAGTTTCAAAGCTCATTGCCTGACTGCGCTCTTTTGTGCCAACCCCTGTCCCATTATTTCTTGTTGGTCTGTCTTATTTTATGTGTGCATTATTTATTTATGTCTACTTTTTTAGGAACACAATGAGGAGGTAGAATAAAGGCTTGGTGTGCAGGAAACATGAAGTGTCACAATTTGTGAGAGACGTACATGAAGTAAGGCAGAGCCACAGGGGCCAGAGAAACAGCTGACAATCTAAGCATTACATATTCCCCCCCCCCCCCCCCCCCCCCCCCCCAACACAACATTCTTAATTTTGTAATACAAAAACTTCAAAATTTTGAGTGCAAATGGAGGGGTGTGAAACAAAGGAA
>Ga0123354_10007856_pt1 | contig 16153 bp, 17 predicted proteins | sample TergutLab28metaG_2_FD_97872 | JGI IMG/M metagenome (GOLD analysis project Ga0123354, IMG submission 97872) | Labiotermes labralis P4 segment gut microbial communities from Petit-Saut dam, French Guiana - Lab288 P4 | ecosystem: Host-associated > Arthropoda: Insects > Digestive system > Gut ...
AAAAAAACGCATGGGGCCATTCTATAGTTCTGTTTATTGTAGCCTGTCACCATGTTGCTATAACCCAAATGGTGTTTAGTCACGTACTCCAGACGATAAATTAAGTCATTCATTACCCAACCGAATGGAGAAAAAAAAAAAAAGATATATATATATATATATAGTCATCACTACAAACTTACTGCCTTTGTACAAACAGCCTCATATAAAAAATGGATAATGTGGTTTTCTCTCAACCGGTAGATCAGTCGGAGTATGAAGCTGGAAAAACATCTAGTGTGGTGCTAAAAATGAGTAAAATCTCCCTAAATATATTGAGAGCGAAATATTTAAATGGCCGAGGCTGTGGCTGTCCTAGAGAGTAGGACGGTCGAGCCTTGAGGGAGCGCGGAGGTATTTAAATCCCGTTGCGTAAAGGTTAAGCATCTAGTGCCGAGGTTAAGAATGAGTGGTGCTGTACGTCTGCACTCCCATATGCTTGCATGGTGTGCAAAAACACAACTTTAATGTTACTGCTGTTCATTGCAGGACTCAGCCAGGCTCTTGTGCAATTGGTACAAGGTATCCTTTCTCTGGGGGTAAAGCAAGTGGAGTATGAAGCTGATCCCTAACCCATACCTACTGCTAAAGTTAAGAATGCACAAACCTATATCTTCACCAATGAACCAAACATCCTCATGGAAAAAGTACATCTGGAGAGGAATTGGCACGTGACAACTGTATTTTGAAACAATGAGCAGTTTCACAAAATATGTAGTAAGAATTGAACTAAATCAAATGTCATATCATATCACACACAGTGTATCAATGAACCTTTAACAATCATGCACCCACTACTGTAACGCATGTGTGCATTCCAACAAGCCTAGTGCCTTGGGTAGCATTTCCTATTAATAGATATGTCATTAAAAGAAGTGTTTCAACTGTAGTGCAATATACAGTGTTCAACGAACATACTGTTAAGTACTAAAGGTTGGCCTGTTTGACTTTAGTTTCCCAGGATTTACCTGGAGATACTGAAAAAAACCATAAAAAATCTAAGTAAAGTTGGCAACCTGGTGTTATGCTCCTTAGTATATGTTTGTGTTATCTTAAGTCCCTGGATTGTAACTTGTAGTTAGGAAGGCCATTTTTCCTGCAACTTAATTCCCTGCTCTCTGAACAGTCAACATATAAGGTTGAGGTTACTGGGCCTATATTCAGTTTTGGATTATGTGCTTGAATAGAAATAATTTCATTGCAATATGTATGTGTGTGTGTGTGTGTGTGTGTATACACACACACACACACACATATATCTATATATGCCCATGTGAATACTTACTTGCACACATCATTGGTGTGGAAATCATCAACAGGCGTATCTGCACTGACGCACAGATGCAGCAGAGTCTGACCATCTCTCATTGCTACATGTAACTGATTTAAGCGGAACACTAAACAATAAACACGAAATTCTTCTTTTTTTGTACATAACTTCATGAGTTTTGTAATTATTACTAAAATATACAGGACTGTTGTTACATTACCCTCCAGCTCCTCCTGTAAAAAAGAAAAGAAGAAGCTAACAAATGTAGTCTGGTGTGCAGAGAATTGAGAAACATACACACTTCTATTAGAAAATCCAGGGGAATGAGATCACTTGGGACACAAAGGCGGATATGGGATGATGATATTAGTTCTTATCTTAGAGGCTGAAACACAGTGTGAAGATGTGAACTGGATTCAGATGGGTCACGATATGATAACAAAGAAATGTTTTAGTGAACAAAGTGATGAACACGAATGTTACAGAAAAGCACAGAACTACTCAGCAGTTGTACGAGGGGGTGCTGATTAGTCCTTAGCCTGACCAGGAAGGAAACAAGTTACAGCGACCAAACTCTGGATTTATTCAACACACTCCCCACGAAGCTCAATACACTTCTTAGCCCATTACTCTAACTTTTGCAAGTCATTCAAAAATATTCGGAACGTTGTCTGCCCAATCAGGTCTCTGCAGCAGCAGTGACCTCCGTGTCAGACAAAAAATGGCAACCTTTCAATTGTTTTTCCAGTCCAGGGAACAGGTGGTAGTACGACAGGGCCAGATCCGAAGAATAGGGTGGGTGATCAAGACACTGAAAGCTCAGGTAGGCCAGTTTCTTCTGGGTTGCAAGTGCCCGGTGAGCCAAGGCATTGACATGCAAGAACAAGACCCTCTTAGTGACCTTCCCACGGCATTTTTCCTTCAAAATGTCCTTCAATTGCAGCAGCAGAGATAAGTAAAACTCTGCATTGATAGTTTGGCCCTTTGGAAGATAATAAATGAGGAGGACACCTTCTTGATCCCAAAAAATCGAGGTGAGAACTTTTCCAGCAGATTTTTTGGGGTGGGGTGAGCTGCTATGCCGCCACTCCATTGATTGTTGCTTTGTCTCCGGGTCATAGTGATATAACCAGGTTTCTTCCGTGGTCACCAATCGTGACAGGAAATCATTTGGATTGTGCTGAAAAAATTCCATAAGTTGCTCAGACAACTGGTACCATTGACGTTTTTGATCCACATTCAGGCATTTTGGGACCTGCTTTGCAGAGAGATTCTGCATTTCCAAATCTTCATGAATGATGGACCCAACCTGCTCACATGAGATGCCCAGTTGCTCAGCTATTGATTTAGCTGAAATCCGGCAGTCTTCCAGATTAGCTCATGAATTGACCAATAATCTCTGGGGTGGTCACTATTTTGGGTCACCCAGGACTAGGTGCATCACAGGTAGACAAATCACCATGTTTAAACTGGGCTACTCAGTTTTTTATGACGGCATACGATGGTGCATGTACCCCTAATGTTTCTGCCAGAATGGCGTGAATTTCCTTTGGCCCCTTGCCTTGCAGGAAAAAAAAAAACTTGATGACAGCTTGTATCTCCATGTTGTTGAAATCATGTGCATTGCCTGACATGCTTTCTTTAAGCCTCTGTAACAAGAAAAAAAGACTTGCAATTCGGCACATGAACAGACCCCTCTTTCCAACCATCGATTCCATCCTATGACATCGGGAAGTAGGTCAGGCTAAGGACTTATCAGCACTTCCTCATATAACTACAGTACAACATTTTATATGAGGGATGTACTCCTGAAGACCTCACATAATTCAAAACTCTCATAACTGAAGATGTGGTGTAATTTAAAGTATTATTCTGGCATCTGCATATAAGGACTGAGGAAAACACCCAAAATCCTCCATCAGAATACCTGATGTTCCTGCTGAGATTAAAAAATTGGCACTTTCCAAATACAAATCGTAAGTGCTACCACTTGAGCAATATATATTAGAGCCTATAGTAACACATGCCATTACAACCTGTACATCTAGACAACTGTATTAGTACATGGCATTACAACCTGCATGTTACTGTTTGTAATAACACGCAACATTACAACCTGTACATCCTACAATTTTTTTACATCAAATGGGTGTTTACAACCTGTACACATCACAGTTTATAGCAACGCACAGCATTATACTTAGTACAACTTACTATATGTAACAATAAACAATACTACAACCTGTACATCTTACAGTTTGTAGCAACTTATGGTGTTACACCCTGTACATGTTAATGCTCATAGCAGCACAGACAATGTCTGGAATGACAGAGATCCTGCAGCTCACCATTACTTGCTCTACATCATCTTTGGGACCTGGGTTTGCAATCTTCTCTTTGTTCCTCTCCAGTTCTAGAACACATGCTGCTAGGACATCCTCAACTTGAGAAAACATTAAGTGTACGCCAACATGGATCATCTGAGAGAATACCTAGAACAAAGACTGAGAATCAACCCTCTTCTGCTGAATACTGTGTGTGTGTGTGTATCAAACATGCAGTATGATGATCAAATGAGAGAAGGCATATAAAAATATCTGCTCTTATGCAGCCCCCATTTAAATTCTGCTCTTCTGCAGATCACTGCAGGAATTTAGTTCCGGTCCCAAAGGGTTAATTGATACAAATTTTGTTTCAACTGCAGAGATTGTACAGCACTGAATAAAATGGGAATTATGCATGAATAATAACAGTAAAGATTTGAAGGGAGACAGCTGTCTATTTAAAGGTACATATTAGAAACTGCCTCAATAGGTTGGAGAAAATATGTCACAATAGGCAGAACACATAGCAGATTCAAACTGAGTACCTCCTTTATATAAGTAGCATGTTCCTGCTACACCAATAGAGAAAGATCTCAGACATAAACACAAGAAAAGCACTATGATGGCAGATATTAAGTATGGTGTAGCAGTCTAGGAATGTTTGAGCAATGGTGTCCCACCAAACACATGAGCTCATGTGTATTATGTGTCAGTAAGACTATCATAGCACCTTCACTCCACACATTCACCCCTCAGAACTTCTGCAGTTTGATTCTCTAAATATTCTGTGAATCCTGTGAAGCATCACACACAGTGCGTTACAATGCTCAAACCAGTTCCTTGCCTGATGTGAATAAAGTGCTTCACATAGTAGAAAGTCAGATATTCAATTACAAGTTCAGCCCTTTACATCATGCTTTGTACTAGCCGCTCTTTATTTACATTACAGAAATATCACTTGTGTTTTAGGGAATATTTGTTTATTAGTAAGTCTATTTAGGTGTGCAATACAGCAATTTTTAAGTGAGGCATCCATGCTGTGCTTTATATGATCAATATTTTACATTACATATATTGTGCAATACAGCAGCTCTTATGTTTAAGTCTTAACTGATTAGAATCTGGTACCATAATGCTAAAGGTCACAAATATATTTTTGTGCTTAGCAACATCATGCATGGAATCACCATTCTCCATCTCTCACTTGAAATAACCACATTAAAAACCAAGTATTTAGCTTGTTCGTGTAAAATCTGATAAATCAATCCATTTTCAAAAGGACAGTAATATTGTACATCCCTCACACAAAGCAACTTTCTGAAACACCTCATTGTCATAAAACAATATCTTTCAGTTATGAACATCATAAGAGAAGGCAGATAGTATGACTGAGACTGACTTGAAGCTCACAACACAACACAAGTAACAGCTTCCTGCTGTACTGTCTAAATCCCAAAGTGCATACACAGCATATATACTTGCAACAAACCTTCTCACATCTCTCATATAAACCCATCTGTGCCACCATACCCAAAGAATTCTGTTATATCCATTTTGTTCCCTATCTACAATTCCAAAACAATTACATGATAGTACACTGTTCTATCCAGACTGTCTGATGGGAACACGGTGCATAATTTTCTCAAATATTTACAAGATTCTACAATCTAACATGCTTCACATTTCTTTAACAGTTACCTGTGCAAATCTAAGGAGGTCTTTGACAACTGACACTTTGGTAAGTTGGCGAAGATGCAAAGCATGCAGCCACAGTTCAATACAACGGTCAAATCGAGCATTGTCAGCAAATACAGCACCTCGGAAAATAACTGGATGGGGAACCTCTGGGTTATGACTGCCCAAGATCCGCTCACGGATTGACAATGATTCCATGTGCAGAGCATTCTGATTGAATTTGATTGCATCTAATTCCTCTAATGTTTGACATTCAACCCAGTTTTCATATGCTGGAACCGGCTTCACCAGTGTCTTCAGTATAACATTATGTGGGTCACTATACCTTAAATTCAGAAGACAAATATAAAAACCTTAACAAAACAACATACTAGAACAGTCAATGTTCTTCATTATCCAGGACGCACACCCTATAGAAGAAACATCAGTCAGTAATATAAAAGTCTTTGGTATCATAAACCATGCCATAAAACTGTCACTAGTCTCAATGGCATTATCATACAGATCAAGAGGCATTTTATATAAGCTGAAACATGTTTCATTAAACGAATAGCAACTTACACATATTTCAGATGGACGATAAATGAAGAAATATTGACACAACAACTCATCACCAATGACACATTTTATAAAGACTACAAGAAGAAACTGAAATGAACATGTTGAAAGAATGGGTTTTGTAAGATCCTAAAACAGCAACCCTCAGGAACAAGATGCTTAGGAAGGCCTCTGTAAGATCATAAGACCCAAAAGAGAGTAAATGGGTATCATGCTGAGAATGCAGTAACATGAAACTTAAACACAAATTACCTCATTTCCATGGCTGTATGTAAATATAGGTATGCCAACTGGAGACAGTAGTTCTCTTTGTCATTAGCATAAGAAGCCCCAAGCAGTTCTAGGGCCTCAATTCGTTCTAGATTTGAGACCTCTGACAGTGTCACTAAATATTCTACTACATCAGCCCTTGTACGCTCAGCAGCTGTTATCAATGGAGTCATGCCTGTAATAAGGGCATTACTACAATGAAAAAGTCTTCCCTTAAAAGAACAAATAGCTAGCACATTGCAATATTAATCCAAAAAAGGCAAATTCTTATAACAAATTCTACATATAAAACAGGGTAAAAAAAAATCAGCAAAATGGTTCTTCATGTTCACAATAAATTACTGACTAAAATAAAAAGGAGAGTGAAATTAATCCATTACATTACATTGCATTTAAGGGCATAATATGCCAATTTTATATGGAAGTTGTTATATTATAGGCAATGTTCAGATGTAAAACAACTTCTAAACATTTAAATTCTTCTCTCAATTTTTATTCCATTATTTGTTATAAATTATCATAAGGGATTTGTCATTAATATGTGACTGAAAAACTATTGATGGTCAAACACATACACCATGCATCTTAATATTCATGTGTAAAATTCAGTTTGGGCATAATGCCACCTTTGGATGCTCCTCTTGTGAATCTTTCCACTGACAACTGCACCTCATATTCAAATACTGTATTATCTTAAAGGAGGTTTTATAAGTGATTAATTTATCACTCAACATGAAGACTGATCAGTTGATACATACAACTATAACACAGGCACCAGAAATTTCTATTTCAGCATAACTGAACCAAAATGCTCAAATCACTATTGTTGTGTAATCAATTATGTATATTCTTCAGTGTCATAGGTTTGAAGATAACATTTTACTAAGATACGGGATAACTTTTGGTTATGATGTTGCCCTGACAGTGTTTGGAAGGTACGCAAATTACCCTGGGCATTTGTGGGCAACTTCAGTAATACAATCATTTGGCATTGCAGCTATCGTTGTAACTAGCCATGAATGACATTATGCACATGTCAGCAGAACAATTACATGATTGTACTGTTTGACGAAATAAACAATGCATTCCCTGCCAACAAAGCAGATCTCAAAAGTTGCATCACAGGTCACAACAAAGTAGAACTCAAATCTGCTGCATTACAGGTCAGTGTTAAGTTAACTCTAAATAACCCATGAGACTAGAGGTCTCACAGGAATAAGCTGAGACAGTAATGATATGTTGATATATGAACTTGGTAGAAGCAGAGTGGAGAGGAAGAAAATGGGAACCTACCTTGTTAAAGGGTTTTCTCTGTGGAGTGAACAGGAGATCAGAGAAGGAAACAGTGGAAAAATGAAGGGAGAAATAAAATTAAATATGGAATGAAACCTAAAGAAAAGTAAGAAGGCATTTTGCCACACATTTTGATACCTCAGAGGATAAAAACAGAAACAGACTACGCACAATATCCAACTACGTCTAAATCAACCAACCAACCAGCACAACTCCACAGTGCATGGCCATTCTTGAGAAGCAAATAGCCCCTCAGCTAGTCAAATTCCCCACATTTTATGGAACCTGAAAGGTTCATTACCATGTCCATCAGAGCCCACTGCTTACCCCTAACCTAAGCCAGATAAATCCAGTCTGTGACTTCCTAATGTAGTTAAGATCCATTCTAATATCATTCTCTCATTTATGTGTATATCTTCCAGATGGTTTCCTTCCTTCACATTACCCAACCAAAACCCTGAATGCATTCTCTTCTATCCCACAAGCGCCACACATCCCACCCATTGTATCACCATTGATTTAATCACTCTAATAAAAATGGGTGGCACAAAAGTCACTTGCCACTACAGGCAACATGTTAAACATGTAGTGTCAATGACATTTGCTCCACCCTGTATTTGGCAAGGTGCACAAATTGTGAAGCTGTACATAATGCAATTTCCTTCAACCTCCCATTACATCCCTTCACTCATGTGCAAATATCTTTCTCCACACCCCATTCCCCAACACCCTCAGCATAAGTTCTTCACTAAATGTGAAAAACCTGGTTTCACACATGCATACAAATAAATCCTGAACAAAGACGACCACAGTGAAAAACTTATTTAACACCCACTCCTTCAACCGAATACTGTTATAACAAGTGCAATTACTTTTGAACTGATACATCAATATATACCATTTTCATTCTTGGTCATACGTGCTCCATACCGCAACAGCTCCTTAACAATTGTTACATGACCACATTCAGCTGCAAAGTGAAGTGCAGTGGCACCACAATTGGCTTTCTCATTAGGGCTGGCTCCTTTCTCCAACAGGAAACTGACTACATCTAAATGGCCTTTGTATGCGGCTATCATTAGGCATGTATTATTGTATTTATTTGCAATATGAATATCAGCAAGATGATCTGTTAAATATTTTACAATGTCCAATCGACCATCAAAACAAGCAGCACGTAAGGGAGTTGAATTTGTTTTCGTTGCATGGTTCACATTTGCACCTGTTTTCACCAATGTTTTCACAACATTTAGGTGACCTGCACCTGGAAACACACAAACACTGTTAATATAAAGCAGTATGACATCATTCACAAAAAAATCTGAACACAACACAGCATAATTAAGACATAAAGAATGTGGTGCACAATTTCACACCTGAGGTGCTCACAGGCTATCAGCCACACTGTAACTGAATTTAAATAAAACGTTTAAAAAAGAAATTCGGTATCCTTTATCAGGTCCAATATAGCAAGAAACCATCAGTTCCTGACATAAATATATGTATATATGGTGGGATTTTTCAGACCTCTGTCTAATGCTTCTTCCTCACTAGCCTGCTAAAAGGTAAAGCAGTCCCATTACAGGCCTGGACAGGCCCAGAGGGTTCCAGGAAGTTAAGGTTCGTGACAATGGCACAGGATGGTGGTAGGTTGTCAGCCTTACGCACCGGCCGCCTTTACCCCCAGGAAATACTCCTGGTACTCATTTCTGTTAGAGGCTGAGTCGAGCCCTGGGCCATAGTGCGTTCAGAAGGATTTTATGTCAATGAAAAATTCACTGACACCAGCTGGGATTGAACCAGCGACCGTTCAATTTGTAGCACAGCACCTTAACCACTGTGCTACTGCGGTTCCCCACTGGCCTGCTACTGTCCCATAATATAAAAGCAAGTCACCCATCTTACTTTCCTCCAACAATGTCTTCTGCAAAAACCAGAAAATGGCAAGGAGGGGACAATACAGAGCAAAACACAGTGGGAATAAATCAACGGACAAACATTACATGCTAGGTTAAGCTAAGTGATCAGGACAAATGTACAATGGGTAATTAATCAACTTGTTTCCACATTATTTGAGAGCAGCAGACCAACAAGGAAAAAGCAGTGAAGGATGAATACAAAAACACAAACACCCACACACATACAGATGGTGCCTTATCACACTGTCCCTGATTGTGGCGACAGAGAAGGTTGGATTTTGACCCAGCTATAATGTGGTCAATAGTCTAAGAACATTTTAGTGAATAACACAACACGATACCAGACAGGTGGAATGAAGAACTAGTATATTGGATATTTTACAGAATGACGTGAAGTGGAACGAAGTTCACGGTGAAACATACCAAAATAATGCATGTCCATGAGATGCTGGTATTTCTGTGTCACAGTTTCATCCTGATATATCAATGAATGGAGTAAAAATGAAAATTACTTAGCATTTGTGACAGTAAATTTTGTATGTGCAACTTTTGAAATGTGGTTGGTATCACGGTTCTGTCTCAGCGCCCTTTTTTTTTTTTTTTTTTAGACTACCACAAGAGAGACACTTTTCCTTGACCTTCTAGGAAAAATTATTTTTCCACAGCTGGAAGAAGTGAAAATATGAGTAAGGGACAAACATAGGTGTAAATGAAAACAGGGTGCTCAAGAAGATATCTGCATCTGAGAGACAGAAAGTAAAAAGACGATGGAGAAACTGCATAATGCAGAGTATCAAAATGTGAAATCCTTGCCAAAATTACTAGGGCGATGATATAAAGAAGACAGAGATGCATGGATCATGTGGTACATCTGGGGAAGAAGGGAATGGGATACAAGGTTCTTGTGGAGAAACCTGAATGAAAGAAACCACTTGGATGATAATATTAGAATGTACTTTCAAAAACAGGATGGGATGGCACAGTCTAGATTCATGTTGTTCAGGATATGGACAAGTGCTGGAATCTTGTGAACACAGTATCTCTGAGTAACAAAAACTGCAGAGAATTCACTCTCAAATGGGAGAACCATTCAGACACCTGATCACAAAGAATATATCCTGGACCATTATCAATGAGAATTCTGATGTGAGCATGAGAATCAAAAGGGCAGAGTTACATGTTGTGCAAACAACCATTTTCAGGGTCCTGTATGAGCAGCTGTTGTACTTGTACAACAGGATATGGATTATCATCTTCAGGATTTCAACACATGGCAACACTTAAAAGCATATTTCCTGCTCATGACAGAAACTCTTCAGCAGGCAGGGCATCGTGAGTGGCTTCAACACCCCCTGCATACCTGAATATTTGGCAGACAATCGTAAAACATGTACAGTCATGTCCTGAATCTTATGGAAAATATTTTCAGAACCTCTGGTAAATCCATTGGACTGCTGATACATTCTAATATCCCTTCAGGGTTGTAAACCAAAATGGAAAATTTGCAAACCAACATTCAAGTATGTATAACTCATTCCCAAAGCTTATACAGAGCTTTCAAATACTACACTCTGTATACTGTACTAAGAACAATAAAAGTTGAAAATGTGGATAATGCACAACAATTAATTTTTTGACTCATGAGTGTACAGATCACTTAATATTATTATGGTGATGAAATAAAGGTTACAATGGGTTTGACTGAATATATAATGGGGAGACAAGAAATACATACAGAAATTTGGTACAGAAGCCCTGATGGCTAGCTGGAAGACAGACAGGAAACAGGAGTATAGCATTATGATAAAACGCAGAAGTACATGTTATCAGACTGGCACATGGATGAACTGGCTCAGTATCATGTCCAGTGGTAGGCTTCTGTGTTGATTGTGATGACCCTTCAGGTTCCCATATCAGACAAAATAACTACAACGGTTATTGAACATGGAATGCAACAAGATGGTTAGTATACAGAATGTCAGCAAGGCACCTTTATCACACAGAGGGCCCAGCATCCATCAGGACATCCTCTGACAGTTGCTGAGGCATGATAAGAAATATGCGTGAAGTGCCCGCAACAGATCTGTAAGTACTACTCACTCACTTGCAGGGAGTTTAAACAAAAAACCCATAACAGACCTAACTTAGGGTGGCTTTAACTGGCTGCATTTCAAACCACACACTTCCTGAAAAAAGTCAGTTGAATTATCAGTTCAACTAACATACTCACAGGCTTCAACATATTTCAGATGTTAGCTTGTCATGGTGGGCGGACCGTGGTAGCACAGTGGTTAAGGCGCTGTGCTACAAATTGGAAGGTCGCTGGCTTGATCCCAGCTGGTGTCATTGGAATTTTTTATTGACATAAAATCCTTCCAATTGCACTATGGCCCTAGGGTCGACTCAGCCTCTAACAGAAATGAGTACCAGGAGCATTTCATGGGGGTAAGGGCGGCCGGTGCGTAAGGCTGACAACCTTACCACCATCCTGTGCTGTTGTCATGAAATCTGGGAACCTTAACTTCCTAGAACCCTCTGGGCCACTCCAGGCCTGTAACAGGACTGCTTGACCTTGCTTGTCATGTTGACCAACATTTTCTGGTGGCACCTGGTATTTTCTAAAATACTGCTGTAAAATTTGGAGCTTGCAGTCCAATTTCAACATGCAGATTGCAGCTTAAGTCATTCTTTGTGAAGTTTTGGTACTAATCATTCTCAAGGAAAACCACAAGCCTAGCCATTCAAAATCAATAACCAATTCATCAGATGAGTAAGAAACGTTGTGACTGGCAAAACTAGTTATCTGAAACTGATCAGTTACTGCACATATGCATTATACAGGCTTTCTTTACTGCAAACACATAACAAGCAATGAATCACTGTACTTCTGCTCAAGTCTCTATTAAGAAGTCAGACAATTAAATGTTATCTATCATATGCAGAACTCTGATAAATAACTGTAGTCTTGCAAAGGGAAAGGGAACTAACAGCCAGGATAGTGTGGTCAGTATTGTGACTCACTACAGGCTGGACAATTTGGGGTTCAATCCCCATTGATGGCAGATTTTCAGCACCTGTCAAGACCAGCCCCAACACTGAACCAGCCTCCTGCATAATGGGTACCAGGTCTCTTTCCCAATGATACGGCAGATGAGGAATGGTTTTGGTCACCCAACCCCATCTTGCACCAAGGGTAAAGAAAGGGTAGGGCTATGCCTCTACCTCCCTTCTGTGTCTTCATGGCACGTTATAGAATAAACTTTAGCTTTTACATTTTATAGATGGAACTACTAAATGACATCTGTTGCCACAGCATGAAATTAATGTAAACTCTTTTATAAGCTCTGATTTAACATATTGCCACATATTTACAGGTTCTCTAACAAGCATTCTAATATCTGGAGGTTGCACTTAAATCAAGAGAGAATATGTCAAGCCTTGTCTGCTTGGTGATTCCATGGTAACATAACACAAACCATAAAACTAATCCCATTCACACATCTCACCTGCCGCACACCATAAAGCACTTGCTCCCTCTATAACATAGCCATCAAACTTGACCATTCCTTCCTGCTCCAGGTCTGGTTTGAACTCAGACAAAAGCATCTTCACAACTTTGTCATGGCCATATCTTGCAGCCACAATGAGAGGAGTGTACCTCTGCCCACCCTCCTCCATCACCTGCTGATAAACAAATTAAATTATTGCCAACTTATTATGGTAATATTTTTATGTGCCTGAGCTTCTTCATTGCATAATTTGTGTTTCACTTGTGATACATTACAACAGATACATATTAAGGTCTTCTGGGAAATGAAGTGTAGTTTTATCAATGGGAGCAACTGTTGGAGGAATACATTGTCTTCACCTGTACGGTTCAACCCTGAAAATGTAGAGCATATGCTGGTACAGACAGCATCTCCTACTAGAAGGCCATACTCTGAACACACACCACCATAAAAACCTCAATATTGTATAAGTTTTTTAAAAACTTTTCACAAGGCCAACCAATGACTTTGCACATAAGTAGTTTGTAAGTGGTACTTTTATTTTCAATTTTTAAAATACTGTGGACAGAGTTAGTTAATATGCATAATATGGGGGCATGCACACACGTTCTGTACAAGGCCTGCACTCGCTGCAAAGAGTTTCATTATAAAGACTGATAAAGAAAGCTCATGCTGTGTGCAACTATCAGTGGGAATCTACCTCAAAGGTGCACAAATCCCACAACTTCCTATACTACAACCTTCGCCTATTGACACGCCTAAAAGAAAAATTCGGCATCATCTCAGGATAAACGTACAACTCCATGTGTATTATGTTCTTAATAAATACGACTACGAAGATGCACTTCCAAACACTTGTGCGACACACAAGCACAATGACTTTTCGCACGCCATACACCAAGTAATATATCGGATACAAACTACAAGTTGTTCCACACGTGCTGCGTTTCAGAACAGCCTCTTTCAAAAATAAATGTTTTCTAAATCAGTTAGTCACAACTTCCAAACACCGTCACTTCACCACGAATATTTATAAATATGCATGTCACTGCAATAAGTGTGTTGGCCAAAATTTTCATTCTGCAATAAAGTGTCATGGTAATTTACACCTTTACCTGATTAAGCAGTTCATGCACTTCTTCGTCACTCTTGTCAGTCAGTAGTGCAAACAGTGTAATAGCCATTCCATCTCGTGCAGCATAATAAACTCTATTTCTGAGTGACTGTGCTAATTCTGTCATTTTAACTTCAGGTGCTACTTAACGAAGTCCCTTCAATCTCACGAAACGTTGGCATTATTATTTTCACCTATATTCATTTACATGCCATATTTTTGCAGCAGACACATGATATACAGAAGGAAAACTACTGTTTGTTGCGGCTTACACTCCTACCACAGTATGAAACTGCACACACGTATTATTTATACTTCGACATTTCACAGCACTATTCCACACTGCGACCTATCACTCGCTGCACGGTGGAACTACAGATATGCAAGTCAGCTTACTCTTTGGAAATTTCACACTTAAGTCTCGTAGTACTGCCATCTATTGATAGAACACCTTACCCAGGTTGAAAGTACACCAAAACACCAATAACCATGCTAATAATGTAATCTGTGCCAATAACAACTTATTTGACTATATGGTATAGTATCCTAGACCACAAGATGAATCTTCAATACAGTGAAAACCTCGAACAGGAAACCTATAATTATTTATAACCAAAGAATTGAAATTTCCTGCTACAAAGAGTGACATACATATTACGTCATGCTCTTTATAAACAGAGTATTGAATTCAACATTCTTTTCCCACTTCCAGTGTTACAGGGACAGGCTTGTGCTATGGATAAGTTTTCAAAATCATCAATAACGTCTAGGTACGGCCGATTTCCCGGTGACCCGCAGTGAAGTCGTATGTCTGCAGCATGGTGGAACTGTAGATTAGAGTACCGCCGAGGGCATGACAGTCTTTTGTGTAAATGTTGTGTGTTATCCGAGGTCTGTACAACGGGCCGATCCCTCGTCCAGAGGAATCCAACCGTGTGTGTCATTGAGTCTGATCGGGTGCCACAATAACCGCCTACACCTACAATGAGTAGGTGGGTCAAGCTAAGCTACATTTTATCTGCTGGAAGTGGAACTTAAATTATGAGGAAAAGAGAAAGTAATGGATGTGGTCACATGATTTCTTAAGGCATAGTTAGGAATAACATCAAAATGCAAAACACCAGACAAAAACATAAGAGGTGTACTGTAAACTAACAATGTGAAAGAAGTACATGCATATCAAATAAAGCAGAAATATAGATTGGTAAAAAAATATGAATTATCTAAATTGACATACTTTAATAATCCAACAGGCCAGAGAGGTATGTCAGCAATTTCAATAAAATATCCTTTTAACAAAGCTTGTTATTATTCATAAACACTAAATTAATTACATGTTTCAGCGCAAGTGGGACATCATCAGTTTAAGCTAGTTACATTCAGAACACAATGATCATTTCTATATAGGCTGTTCTTTCAGTTGGATGTTAATGTTAGGTATCAAATTAATTCATATTACAGTTGTTCTGTTATGGTTAAAAGTGTAAAGTATAGGCAGCTAAGCAGGTACATTCTTCAGTTTTACAATTTGAAACTAATGGAATGTTACTGCACAAAGCTTATATTTAGCATAACCTACATATTATTGCTTGCAGTGATATTCCTATACATTGCAGTTTAATTTTGACCCATTCCACAAAGAACCAGTGTTTTTCAAGGCTTGTCAGTATTTGCATAAAGCAGTCAAATATTTACATTTCTGCATCCTGAAAGCAGCTTGCAGGTCCCAATCCATAAGGTAAATGAAGATGAAGATAATTATATTATGTGGTCTGGTATTATTATTATTTATTTAACATTCCATAGATCCCCAAACAGTTTCAAAGTTTAGGATATAGAACATGTCAATAAAAGTATATAAGTGTAAATACATTGGTCTTAGGAATCTAACTGTTTCCAAGTCAATACATACACTCTGGGAAACAAAGTTTGTATATAAGATACATAGGACAGTCATAACTACAAGCAAACAGTTTTATACACAGTCATAAACAGAGAAGCATATCAGATATGTAAGTCAACATTTGTAGGTAGTAAATCACAGAATGTAGATTACACATATTGATAAACTAGTACAACAAATCACTGAAGAAACATTTTCAGTTTGTAAATAAATTGTATTGAAAGTATTCTTCTACAAGCATTATAACGAGTGATGTCTT
>Ga0123354_10007857_pt1 | contig 16152 bp, 1 predicted proteins | sample TergutLab28metaG_2_FD_97872 | JGI IMG/M metagenome (GOLD analysis project Ga0123354, IMG submission 97872) | Labiotermes labralis P4 segment gut microbial communities from Petit-Saut dam, French Guiana - Lab288 P4 | ecosystem: Host-associated > Arthropoda: Insects > Digestive system > Gut ...
CTCCCATGCCCTCGTGCATCCAAAGCACCGTGCCCCTCTGCGATGCCACATAGCGGGGGCATATACAGGTCTCCCGCCTGCAGTTCTCGCACCACCTTATGCCTGCGAACTCTTTATAGTCAGTCATGAAAACAGTTGATTTTTTTTATGAAATGTGGCTTTTTATTCTAATCTCGATTCATATAGGGAGGTTTTATTATGGTTATAAATTATAACATATATCCACACCTTTTATTTTCTGTTATAGAGATGGCCACACAAAGGGGAATCCAGTGCGCTATTTACGCGCACTGTTGGAGGGGAGGGGGGAACCAACCGCTGAGGAGCTTTGAGGACTATGTGTGCGGATAAAGTAATGGGGAAGGGGGACGCCTTCAGCTATTTTGCTGGCGTTCAACCTGCGATTTTCGTTACCAAACGCTGTCTGAACTTCTTCTGCGTATCCCAAACTTATTCCGGAAAATTATTCAAATTTAAGAGAGGGGGATTCGCATTCATACCTTCTGTGCGAGGAGCCCTCGTGCAGGAGAGTTTTGTTGATGAGATACAATAAGATAGCAATAGCCATGGCATTAGTGATGATCGCAGCCGGCGTATTTGTTGCCCTTACACATGACAGCAGTACAGATGCGGCGGCAAGTTATGAATTCAAGACAACCAACATTTCCGGATACATAGGAGAAACTGTTCCGGTGGAAGTATATTTGGACAGCAACCCGGGGATAGTCACGGTTGTAATTATTGCTTCATACGATGTTGATCAATTAGATTTTGTTTCAGCCGATTCGAGTCTATCCTCGAACTGGGTGACTAGTGCCCCGACATTTGCGATAACAAATAATGTTTCAGGAGCAGTGAAAGTTTCGTTTGATAGTCCAGATCTTACAGATAATACTAGCACCGGAACGTTTGTAACCCTGATGTTCACGATCAAAGAAGCTGCTGAGGATATCACTGTGGGTTTCGTAGTTGACACCGCATGGAAAATGCCTGCAGTTTCTATTATTAGCGATACATCCATCACAAACTCTACAATAACATCTTATGCACTTCCCACAGCATACATCGGGCAGAGGCTGTCCGATGTTACCTTGGAGAACGGATATTCTTGGGTCTCACCCGGTACTACGACGGTCTCCCTTACCAACTACACATTTGCGGTCAGTCATAACGGTAAACAGTTCAATCTACCGATAGACGTCGGCAAAGCCAACATTACTGCATCCCTCAAAAGCGGTGTGAATTATTCCTATTCAGGCTCTAATATCGTTCCTGCATTCAGCGACCTGGTCCTCCCGAGCGGGGTGGTAGCTTCGGATGTTGACATCACGTCCTCTGCAGCCGACTGGAATGCCGGAACTACGGTGACAGTCACGGTCACAGCCAAGGATACTTGCGCCAATTACAAAGGTTCTGCTCAATTCACTTTTGTGATACAGAAAGCAACCGCCACAATTTCGATCACATCGGCCTCGACCGCCATAGGCAAAACATATGACACCTCCCCTGTATCGAATCCTGCGTATAGCACTAACGGAGACGGCGCAGTGTCGTTCCTTTGGTATAAACAGGGGTCATCGACACCTCTCACCGGTGCACCGACTGATGTCGGAAGTTACAGCGTAGTGGCAGTACTTTCGCCGGGAACAAACTATCTCGGTGCGCAGAGCTCGTCAGTTTCGTTCGCGATCGCCAAAGCGGCAGGTTCCATAACCAATATTTCGGATCCGAGCAAGACATATAATGGCAGTCCAGTGACAGCCCCGACCTATGACAAGGTCGGCGACGGGGCCCTGACCATCGAATGGTACTCCGGAACCACAAAACTTTCGACAGCACCGACAAATGCCGGCAGCTACAGCGTAAAGGTCGTACTTGCTGAGGGAACAAACTACTCTGCAACCTCGGGCACTATGGCATTCACTATTTCCAAAGCGACAGGCTCTATTTCCATAACATCGAACCCAAGCAAGACCTACAACGGCAGCCCTGCATCAAATCCGACTGTTACAAGAACAGGGGACGGCACAGTGACATATGTTTGGTATGTCGACGGTTCTACCACGCCGCTTACCGGGGCGCCGACCAATGCGGGCAGCTATTCCGTGGTGGCAAAGGTCGCAGAAGGAACGAACTACCTTGCGGCTGAAAGTTCACCGACATCTTTCACTATTGCAAAAGCAACAAGCACGGTGAACGTATCTGGCAGCTTAGGAAGGACCTACAACGGCAACGCGATGTCGAACCCATCCTATACCGGAACGGGGGACGGCACCGTGACATACTTATGGTATTTACAAGGTTCAACGACACCCCTTTCCGGGCCGCCGACAGATGCAGGGAGCTACAGCGTCGTGGCAGTACGCGCTGAGGGAAACAACTACCTCGGATCAACGAGCTCAACGGTAAACTTCACCATTGCAAAAGCTACCGGGTCAGTTACCATAACAACTGCTTCGGCATCTATCGGCAAGGTCTTTGACGGCAATCCGGTATCGGACCCATCGTACACTTCGTTAGGGGATGGCACTGTTTCCATAATATGGTACTCGGGAACCACTGTTCTTCCGAGTGCACCGACCAATGCAGGGAGCTACAGTGTCAGAGCATCAGTTGCAGCAGGGACGAATTACCTGGCTGCACAGAGCTCTCAGGTCTCTTTCACGATATCTAAAGCAACCGCATCGGTCTCGAACATTTCAGACCCGAGCAAGACCTTCGACAACACTCCTGCAACTGCCCCAACCTATGATAAGGTCGGGGACGGCACCGTGACCATCGAATGGTACTCCGGGACCACGAAGCTCACCGCCGCACCGACGAACGCCGGGAGTTACAGCGTTAAGGTAGTACTTGCGGCAGGAACCAACTATGCGGCGGCTTCTGGCACGATGGCGTTCACGATATCCAAGGCAACGCCCGCTCTTACCGGTGTATCATCTACGCAGATCTACACAGGTCAGAAGCTTTCTGCCTCTGTGATAACCGGTACCGCTTCGACAACCGGAGTGGCTTCTATTCCAGGAAGCTACACTTGGGACACGCCCGGTAGAGACACCGTTCTGGCGGTCGGCGACAGCGGCACTACCTATGCCTACACATTCACACCGACATCCGCCAACTACGACGTGGCGCACGGAAATCTTACGGTGACCGTGAAGGCGGCAGAGTCAAAAGTAACGCCGAAGTACACTATACCATCTAAGTTATACGAGTCCGGGTCACTTCCCGCGATATCGACATCAACGGGAGACACATTGGGAAGTATCTCATGGGACACATATGTTCTGACAGTAGGAACTCAGGCATACGGGTGGACATTCATTCCCGATGACCTTACCAACTATACAGTAAAAACAGGAACGGCAACCTTCACGGTATTGAAGGTCGCGCTTTCAAGCATAACGGTAACAACACCTCCCGCAAAAACATCATACGCAGCGTTCGAGGCGTTCGACACGACCGATCTGGTAATAACGGCTAACTACAACGATGGTTCGACATCGGATGTGACCGCAAGCTGTACCTTTACTCCGACGGAACTGACAGTTAGTGTGAAGAAGGTCACTGCTTCCTTTACAGACACTGGAGTTACAAAGACAGTTGATATCGCCATCACCGTGACTAAGGCAACGCCCACGGTCACGCCAGTGTATTCTCTGCCTTCACAGTTGTATGAAACAGGTGAACTTCCCCCGATATCGACAACAACCGGCGATACTCCGGGAACGATCTCATGGGATGCATATACTCTGACACCTGGATCCAAGGGTTATGGATGGACATTTGTCCCCACAGACAACGCAAATTACACCAACCTGACAGGAAACGAAACAATCAATGTTATCGCAGATACCCTGGATCATATTGAGATCACTACCTCCCCCACCAACACGGCATACGCCGATGGGGACAGCTTTGACAAAACGGGTCTTGTGGTCACAGCGGTATTTACGAGCGGAAACACTAAGGCAATTACAGATTACACTGTTGATCCGTCAACTCTCGCGTATGGCGACACATCCGTTACAATATCCTTCGAATTCAACAGCCTTACAAAGAGTGTTGAGTCAGAAATCACGGTGAATTACGCAGTGAATTATTTGGTCAATGGGGTCACCGTCTACAGGGACCTGTATTCTCCGGATGATCAGGTAACTGTAAGAGATAATTACACCAAAGCCGGGTACAATACAACCCCATGGGTCGTGCCGTCGGACATCAGCGTTGAGAATGGAATATTCTCTATGCCTGCGTCGAATGTCGACATTACCGCTTCGCAGACACCAAACACGTCATACCATTTCTTTGTGAACTATGACGCGAACGGAGGCTGGTTCCAGTCGAAGCCATCGACTCAGTCGGTGACACCCAATACCGTGATAAGTGTTCAGTTCTCGAACCTTCCGCAGAGAACGGGATACACTTTCGCGGGATGGTCAACCTCACCGAATGATTCAAGCGCCAAGTATACCCAATCCGGCAGTAAGTCTGTGACGATTACGTCTGATCTGACGTTCTATGCCGTATGGAAGGCATCCAGTCCGTCTCCGCCACCGGTGCAGCCTGAGCAGCCAGTAACTCCCCCGGAAACAGGCAGCGCCCCTGTAGTAAGTAGCGATACCCTGTTGATACTCGCCGTGATATTGATAATAATCCTGATATTCGGTGCTGCAGCCGTGGTTCTGGTAAGGAGGCGCGGTAAGTAAGGAAACAATGAACGATTCCGCGCTGCTGAGGTGCGGAATCGTTCTTTTACACTTATTTTTCAAATAATGGTCTTGAAGAAGGGTCAATAATGAAAACATACAAATCAGATAACAAAACAAAGAGCAAGAAACTTGGAAAGCAACGCTTCTTCATGTACGGATTATTTGCGCTGGTTTTGATCACGGCCGTAGCGGCTGCTGTGCAGATCATTCCGGCCGACAATAGCAACTCAGCGGCAACAGGAGATATATGGGCGGGGTTTGGAACGGTCAACGATCCGTATCAGATCGGCAGCGTGGAAGATCTTGCAAAACTGGCGGATGATGTGAACACAAACGGCAACATCCACGAAGGAGACTGGTTCATTCTTACCAAGGACTTAGACCTGAACGCAATGCCGTGGACGCCGATAGGGAATAACACAACTAACTTTTCCGGAAATTTCAACGGCAACGGACACAGTATTTCCAATCTTTTTATCAATTCTGGCAACTACATCGGCCTTTTTGGTGTGGTAACGAATGGCATTATTGAAAACCTCGGTATTGTGAATGCAAACGTGATGGGAGTCAGCAGTGTCGGTGGCCTGATAGGCAATACCTCTAACAGCATGATTGAGAACTGCTATGTTATGGGCAAAGTAACTGGGTACAGCGGTGTCGGCGGTGTGGTCGGTGCCAACGGCAGCGTGAACAACAATACAGGCAGCACGGTAGTGAATTGCTATAACACTGGTGATATCATTCTTACCAGCGGCGGCAACAGTGTCGGCGGTGTGGTCGGCTTCAACAACGGCACGGTCGAGAACTGTTTCAATACTGGTGCTGTAGGCGGCCCCGATAGAGTCGGCGGTGTGGTCGGTCAAAACTACTTCGATGGTACGGTCGAGAACTGCTACAACACTGGCGCAGTTACTGGCGCAGTTACTGTCTCTGGCGGAAGTTGGGTCGGCGGCTTGTCCGGCATGAACTACGGCACGGTCGAGAACTGCTACAACACCGGTGCTGTCACCGGCAACGGCGGCGAGGTCGGTGGCGAAGTCGGCTACAACGGCGGTACGGTTGAAAATTGCTATAACGCCTACATGGTCACAGGCAACGGCGGTGTGGTCGGCGGTGTGGTCGGCGGTAATGTAGGGGGTACGGTAGAGAACTGTTACAACTCTGGTGTTGTAACTAGCAACGGCGCCGTGGCTGGCGGCGTTGTCGGCGCAGGGGGCATTGTTGAGAATTGTTTCTTCCTCAAATTGACCGGCGCGATTAACAGCGATCTCAATGGGATAGGCAGCCCTGGCTCGGATGATAATGCCGCGGCGATCGGGGATGCAGAAATGCGGACGCAAAGCACTTTCCCCGCATATAACTTGTTGACCGAAAAGGGCTGGGATTTTGACGGAATAGGAGGCGCGTCTCCAATATGGTTCATCCTTGAGGGAAAAACATATCCGATGCTGTTCTGGCAGATCGCCGACAGCGGTAACGGTGCGGATGCGGGCCATTCTTACATTATTACTACGATACAGCAGCTGGAGAGCATAGAGAACATATTTGTTCTGCACAATGCAAGTGGTGGAGTGTACTGGAAGCTTGGAAGTGATATCGATGTAGCGGGATACTTCGCCGAAGGAAGTCCCGGATACAACGGCGGCAGCGGATGGGTGCCTATTGGAGACAGTACTTATTCGTTCGAAGGCAGTTTCGACGGCAACAGTCACACTGTCTCTAATTTGTTTATCAATGACTCATCTGATGACAACATAGGTCTGTTCGGTGTGGTAACGAATGGTACCATAGAGAACCTCGGCCTTGTGAATGCAATAGTAAGCGGAAACAACAAAGTCGGTGGACTGATAGGCAGCGCAACCGATTGCATGATTGAGAACTGCTACAATACAGGCACTGTCAACGGCAACATCCAAGTCGGCGGCGTAGTCGGAGGGAACGGCGGCACGATCGATAACTGCTACAACACCGGCACTGTCAGCGGCGGAGGTTGGGTCGGCGGCTTGTCTGGCATGAACTATGGTACGGTCGAGAACTGCTACAACACCGGTGCTGTCACTTTAATTGAAATAAGTTACAATATCGGCGGTGTGGTCGGCTTCAACGGCGGCGGCACGGTTGAGAACTGCTACAACACCGGCGCTGTAAGTGGCATCGGTTACAATATCGGCGGCGTGGTCGGAGTGAATGGCGATGCTTTTCTCGCCTTTGGCGGCACGGTTGAGAACTGCTACAACACCGGCGCTGTCAGCGGAAGCGGAGACTATATCGGCGGCGTTGTCGGAGGGAATAACGACACTGTCGAGAACTGCTACAACACCGGTGTCTTTACTCTAAATGGCACCTCAGGATATTGTATGGGCGGCGTGGTCGGCTACAACACCGGCACGGTCGAGAACTGCTACAACACCGGCGATGTCTACGGCAGCTATGGATACTATGTCGGCGGCGTGGTTGGAGAGAATGGCGATGCGGTTCTCGCCTTTGGTGGCACTGTAGAGAACTGCTACAACACCGGTGCTGTCTACGGCTATGGTTACTATGTCGGCGGCGTAGTCGGAGGGAATGACGACACGGTTGAGAACTGTTTCTTCCTCCAAGGAGGCAGTATTAACGAAGTGCTTAGCGGGTATTTTGACAATGATCAAAATAAATACCTGAACGATGGCGCCCAGCCGGTCGGGGATGCAGAGATGCGTACGCAGAATACGTTCCCCACTTTTGACTCGAACACAGAAGAAGGCTGGGATTTCAGTAGCACAGGCCCATGGGGTATTTACCTTATCAATAACGACCAGGGAAGCCCAGGTTATGGCTGCCCGTACATCAAAACAATCGAGAATTATATCCTGATAACGCCTGACGGTGGAAGCAAGGTTTTTGATGGGAATCCCGCTCCAGTGCCAACATGGGCGCCAGACAATCCCACAGACAAGAGTCTTTTCACAGGCTCTCTCTCATATGACCCGACGCCTGCCGTTGATGTAAATACGTACAAAATAACTATGGGGACTCTTGACAGCCCGTACTATCAAATAAGGTTCAAGGATGATGTTCAGTATGAGATAACGTCTTTGCCCACCTCATTAATACTAATACACACACCGCAGGAACTTGCCCTGATCGGCAATGATCCGAACTATCCTCTTGACGGGAATTATCAGCTTGCTAATGATATTGTTTTCAATTCTGCTGATGACACCAACGGTGGTATCGACATAGGTATATCGGCGGTAGTGTCCGGTTCCGATCTGACAGTTACCCTAACGCCTTTAAGCGGAAGCGTAACATCACTCAATGCATGGATGGGGACATCATCGGCAAACTCATCTGACAACACAGTTATGCTATCGGACATCCAGTCCGGCGTATACACTCTGACCGTCGGCGGAACTGCGGGGGATTATCCCTTTGCATATTCGGTCAAGATCGATACATCGACATCCGGCATAGAAGCAACGTTCAACAGTAATGGGAACCTCGATCCTATTGGCAACCCGAGCACTCCATTTACCGGAATATTTGATGGCAACGGCTTTGAGATATCTGGAATGAATGTGAATATATTATCTTCCTCCAGCGACGTATATGCAGGGCTCTTTGGATTTGTGAGCGGAGCGCAGATAAACAATCTCGGCGTGATCGACAGCACTATCACAGCCACATCATCAAACTATGCATATGTGGGTGGCATTGTGGGTTATTCAAACTCGGCAATAACAATATTGAATTGCTACAATACCGGAAATGTTTTTGTTTCAAACACATCATCATATGAAGAATCATTCGCAGGAGGCATAGTCGGTTTTGCAGACTTAGCAATAACAATATCGAACTGCTACAATATCGGTAATGTTTCCGCTTTAGCTATATCATTATCACTCTGTGCATCCGCAGGTGGCATAGTCGGTTATGCAAACTCGGCAATAATGTGGAACTGCTACAATACCGGTAATGTTTCTGCTTATGCCACACCGTCGGGCGCTGCATCCGCAGGTGGCATAGCTGGTGATTTAGGATCGGTAACAATGTCGGACTGCTACAATACCGGTGATGTTTCTGCTTCTGCTACATCATCATACTATGCATATGCAGGCGGCATAGCCGGTGATGCCGGTTATTTAGGCTCGGCAATAATATCGAACTGCTATAATGCCGGTGATGTTTCCGCTTCTGCCTCACCTTCGAGCGTTGCATCCGCAGGTGGCATAGCTGGTGATGCCGGTTATGCAGGCCCAGCAATAGTGTCGAACTGCTACTTCCTCACGGGCACAGTGTCGTGCAATTCAGTGTTTGAAGATAGAATATGTGGCAGTCTTGCGAACCCAGAATCGATCCTTAATGACGGCGGCACCGGGGACCAAGCATCCGGTGCAAAGACAATGGTGCAGATGATGCCTTTCATCCAAGATGCTCGGTACGGAAGCTCTATCTATTACTCAGATTACACAGGAAGCGGAGGGTGGGATTTCTATAACATCTGGGGCATCAGCCCTGAGATAAACAACGGCTACCCTTATCTGAGAAGTCTTGAGGGCTACTCGGTATCTATCAACACAGACAGTCCTGGATCCAAAGCCGGACTTGTTAGGTACTCCACCGATGACGGTATGACATGGAGCGATTGGGACACTCATTTTGATCTCACAGATGTCGCAATCAATACATCAATTACAGTCGAGATGCAGATAGAAGAGCCGTGTCTTTTCTCATACTGGACGTCAACAACATTTGATTCCGACTACAGTTCAAGCACTAGTTACTCTTTTGAGCCCAGTCTCAATGAATCAGTCACTGGTAATACGGAGATAACCGTACATTTCACAAACGATACTCCGAAAAAGCTGACATTCAATGAAAACAATCCAGACTATGGATTTGCTTGGCTGAGAATATTAGGGGGAGATTTCTATGGCGTTTCCTCAGGGCAGGTGGTAACACTTTCTTCAGGTACGGACGTGACAATTGAAGCAATATCTTGGTACGAGTATCGTTTTGATCATTGGGAAGCGGATTATTATGAGGGAACAAACCCGGTGTCAAATCCATTAAACAGTACTCTTTCTTTCTCCATGGATGGGGACAAAGAGATAACGGCCTACTTTGAGGTGGCTCCTGTCCTTCCCAACGGCATTTCCACTGCGGATGAACTCTATTTGTTCGCAGAATATGTAAACGACGGCAAAATCTCTGATGGGGATTACTATCTTCTCAATGACATAGATCTAAACGATCTCTCTGCTGAGAACAAGATGCGTATCGACTGGGATGAAAAAGGATGGTTGCCAATAGCTTATTCCAACTATTTCTCTGGAACCTTTGACGGTCGCGGGCACAAGATCATTGGGCTTTGGATGGACCGTGATGGGGATGTGGGGCTGTTTGGATTTATCAGCGGCGGCACGATAGAGAATCTGAACGTGGAAACCGATCCACTGAAGGGGGTCAATGGCCAAGGGAGCATCGGGATACTGGCAGGAGAGCTCTTTGACAGTACGGTTGAGAATTGCTATACCCAAGGAACAATAAAAATCTCTGTCCCTGACAGTAATGGGAATCTGCTTGCGGTTGGGGGGTTGGCAGGGATTGTTGAAGGAGGAGAAGTAGGAGGCAATATTGCAGATTGTCATTCTTCAGTCAATATCTGTGCGGATTTGAGTGGAACTCCTTATTATAACATTGGGGGGTTTGCTGGAGCTGCTTGGGGACATCTCGAAGTTTCGAATTGTTATGCTCAGGGAATCATTTCAGTTACAGTTGGCGGTTTGCAAAATGATTGGATTGGAGTCGGCGGGTTTGCAGGCGAATTATCTGGTGCTAGCGTCAGAGATTGCTACACATTATGCGAAATAGCGTTCGATGCGAAAGATGTGTCGGTCGATGACTCATACAATGCGTTGTTGGAGTATTATTATGGAATTCCTGTGGCAAGTGGTACTGTCGGAGGTTTCGCTGGAGGAATCGGCGACTCAATTAGCACTTATGCTGACGGCACGGAAATAACCTACACAGGCACCGTAGAAAACTCATACTCCGCTGGAAAAATAACGACGGAAGGTAACATATGGGAGGGAGGATTCGCAGGCTTGATCAATTTCGATACAATACTGTCTAACAATTATTTCATTCAGAGTGGAAATAAAGGTGTCGGCCTATTGCCTATCCAAGACCTGAACCACAATGGTATAAATGATGCAACTGAAGATTGGTATGATGAGTATATGCATGGCCTTGGACCAAACGCAGTTGACTCAGACGGCGACGGGTTTTCCGACATGATGGAGAACGCTTTCGGAAGCGATCCGAACGATCCTCTCAGTACACCTCAAGACATTAACGGCAATGGTATTCCGGATTGGCTTGACGATACCTTCGTCATACCTCCGCATGAGGTCCTGTCAAAGGTAGGAGCGGATGTAGAAGGCGTAGATTCCGTGACCGAAAATGAGATGACACAATCATCTACATTCTCCGGCTGGGATTTCAGCGATGTTTGGGGAATCTACGAGGGCAGCGGATTCCCGTACCTCAAGACATTCGGCAACAACCTATTGGTCTCACCATTGGACGGATCAGTGAACAAAGACTACCAAATAATCAGCGGGAACGAGAACTACGATACGAAGCACCCGTTGCAGTTCATACTGACAACTGAAAACGGAAAGCCGATCCTCGACCGCAGCGCTGAGAACGTAGGCTATTATCAGATATCGGTTGCGGGAACGGCTATCGATTCGGTCTCCCTTGACAAGTCCGTGATGAATATAGTAGTCGGCGACACGCAGCAACTTACTGCAACTGTTCTGCCGAGTGACGCTGATCAGAACGTGACCTGGTCTTCTTCCGACGTTACGGTCGCCACGGTCGACCAGAATGGGAAAGTGACCGGAATTTCTGCGGGAATTGCGGTCATAACGGCAATAACGATCGACGGCCAAACTGCAAAATGTTTTGTGGCTGTCAACGACACTCTGAGACAATTCGACTATCTGAATGCTTATTATGACGGCACAAACGTGAACGTGTCCGGAGGCATTCAAAGCTCGGGCGGAGTACAACTTGATGTCTACGATCCGAACGGCGTACTCAGGGCCTCGGCTTATGTCTGGCCGGACACGGATCATTCCTTCGCGGCAAGCATCGCGGTTGTTTTGGAAATAGGCACAGGGTATTATGTCGAAGCATCCGCTTATCAGCCCGACGGCTTCACCATTTACGCAGTGGCGCCGTTCGATGTTAAGCCGGTGCAGGTAACGGGCGTGACCGTTACCCCGGCTACCTTAAACTTGACAGTCGGCAATTCGCAGCAGCTTGCCGCCGACGTGCTCCCAAGCAATGCCGCCGATAAGAGCGTGACATGGTCCTCTTCCAATGACGCGGTAACAACCGTTGATCAGAACGGGGTAGTGAAGGGGATCGCCGCCGGAACAGCCGTAATAACCGTCACAACAAAAAACAACTCGTTCACTGCATCTTGCACCGTGTCCGTCAACAACGTAAAACACTTCGACTCGCTCAGTGCGTACTATGACGGCACAAATGTGATCGTACAGGGAAGCATACAAGACACGGATTCGATAACCTTTGTTGTTTATGATCCGAACGGGAACCCAAAAGCTACTGTTTCAGACACGCCCGGTGCGGGCGGCAGTTTCTCGGTAAGCATACTGGTATATCTTGTTGCGGGAAAGGGATACTATGTTGTGGCATCCGCTTATAAAACAGGCGAGGACACAGCTTACGGAACTGCGCCCTTCGATGTGACGGTGCCGGTGACTGGAGTGACACTTGATCTCGACTCAGTTGGTATCAATGTCGGAGACACCGTTCTGCTTCATGCGACCCTGACTCCGGTAGATGCCACCAATCAAAGCATTAAGTGGTCATCTTCTGATAATTCTGTAGTCACTGTCGATCAGAATGGAAAAATCATCGGAAAATCGGCGGGAACGGCTACCATAACAGTCACGACGGACGACGGTCCGTTCACTGCGAAGTGCGAAGTGACGGTTTCTGCCCCTGTGACCGACATCACCAGGGTGCCTCTGATTGCGACAGCAGGAGTTCCTTTGGCCCTGAACGGTACCGTGAGTCCATCCTATGCAGAATTCAAGGACATCGTTTGGACGATCAAGGACGCCGGTGACACCGGAGCGGAAATCAACGGGAATGTATTCCTCGCACCAGATATGGGCAGGGCTGTGATTACAGCAACAATCCTGAATGGCATTGCACCTGGTGTGGATTTCGTTAAGGATTTCACGGTAATAGTGACCTTGGACGGAAGGATACCGATATCGACGCCGCAGGAACTTGCCATGATAGGCAATGAATATCCGATCAACGGAAACTATTATCTCACAAACGACATAGTTTTCGGCAGCATCGACACCAACGGCTCGGCACCAGGCAACTTCACGCCGATAGGCAGCTTTTCGTCACCTTTCACGGGAACATTCGACGGCAGCGGCTATGTGATTTCCGGGATGATAGTTTCGGTCGCCCCGTCTGGAGATGCCTATGCGGGGCTCTTCGCTTGCGTAATGGATTCGAAGATATTCGACCTTGGCATGGTTAGCGGTTCGGTCACGGTCACATTACCGGGCGGTTATGTGTACGCTGGAGGGATCGTCGGGGCGGTTCTGGATGACGGATCACCCTCGATCCTGAAGACGACAATAACTAACTGCTACAACACATGTCCAGTCACAGCATCGTCGATCAAAGGCGCTGTGTTCGCGGGCGGCATTCTGGGAGGAATATATAATCAGAATAACAAGTCAACGGTATTAACGATAGCCGATTGCTATAACACGGGCACCATTACTGCTTCCACACCCGCCGGATCGAACGGTTGGATCTACAGCACGTTTGCGGGCGGAATAGCCGGTAGCATTATGGTCTACGGGAGCGACTCTGGTTCGTCAACAACTATAACGATGGAAAGATGCTTCAATGACGGCTCTGTGGTGGTAACTTCGGCCGTCTACAACGGTGCTGCAGGCGGAATAGCCGGGGTCCTGAACGGGAGGTACCCGTCACAAAACTCCTCCACTCTGATAACGGTCTCTGACTGCTATAACATGGGCTTGATCTCGTTATCCAATATCGGCAATCAGGGATGGTTGAGCGGGATCGCAGGCTGGCTGGGCACAGATCTGGCATCATCTTCTTCGATATCCCTGTCGGTCAATGACTGCTATAGCGCAGGTTCACTTTCTGCATCTAACGCAGGAGCCTATGCTGTCGGCGGTATAGTCGGCTATGCAGATCGCTATAACGGATATGGAGAGCCAACGATCAATGTATCGGTAACCAACTGTTATTTCCTTGAAAAGAAAATGACTGTGAAAGGAAGTACCTCTGCGGATAATATTAGTGGCAGTGTAAGTTCGATCGTGACATATCTTGTCGACGGAAACATCGGAAATGCTCCGAGAGCCGGCGTGCAGGGATCCGGTGCCAAGACAGCGGTCCAGATGACCCCAACCATTGAGAATGCCCAAAACGGGGATTCCCCATACTACACCGGATTGACGCGTGTCAATTCCCTCTATGTCGGTGGATGGGACTTTTTCAGCGTATGGACGATCGTTCCCGGAGTGAATAATGGATATCCGATCCTTCTTTCTGCAGGTAATACTATACCCGTAACAGGAGTAACAGTTGACCAGACGGAGATATCCATCAACACCAATGAGATGCAGCAGCTGTTCGCAACGGTGCTTCCAAGCGATGCCACCAATAAGGGCGTAACGTGGTTTACCTCAGATCCTGCGATCGCCTCTGTTGATCAAAATGGCATTGTTACCGGAAAGTCTGCGGGAACAGCCGTCATTACGGTAATGACGAACGACAGTGGTTACGAAGCCTCATGCAAAGTTACTGTCGCCGCCATCCCCATCACCATCGTGCATGTTGACGGCGTGGCCCTCAACCTGAATTCATCAGAACTAATGACCGACGAGACGCTGAGGCTTATTGCTACAGTATCTCCAAGTAACGCTTCGGACAAGAGCGTCCACTGGTCCTCCGACAACTCTTCGGTCGCTTTCGTAGATCAGAACGGCTTAGTTACCGGAAAGTCCGAGGGGACGGCAATAATAACCGTTACCACGAACGACGGCGGTTATGAAGACACATGTAAAGTTACTGTCACTGCCCCCCCTGTCGTGCATGTTGACGGCGTGACCCTCGATACGACGTCTATGGAGCTTGCGATTAACGAGACCCAAAGGCTTATCGCAACGGTGTCTCCGAGCAACGCCACCGATAAGAGCGTCTACTGGTCCTCCGACAACGCATCGGTTGCCTCCGTTGACAAGAACGGCAATGTTACCGGAAAGTCCGCGGGGACGGCTTACATAACTGTTACCACGAACGACAGTGGTTACACAGCGACCTGCAAAGTGACCGTGGAAGCAACGGTCGCCGTAAGCACTGTGACTTTCACAGCGGAGATAGCCGAAGGATATCCCGGAGAAACGATCCCTATTACATTCTCTGTTACTGGGAACACAGGGTTCGTCCTGGGAGGCCTTGGCGTGGACTTCGGGTCGAATCTGAGCTATGTCTCCGTTGACGAACTTGGATTCTTCGCGACCCAAGGCTCATCTTCATGCATATTCTCTCCAACAACGCAGAGGCTGACAGCTGAACTTGGGACAGATGATTTCACCAACACCACATACACTGGTGATGCCTTCGTGATCTGGGCCACGATCACTGACAGCGGCAGTGTCATGATCACCGTTTACAACCAGAGCGGATTCTACGATCAGACCGTAACTTCGCTTCAGAATGTGATCGTCAACGGATACACGCTCAACGATACCGTTGCCGATGAAAAGTCATCCGGGGTGCCCTCATCCAAAGCGTTCGTTTACCAGGGCGTATACGATGTGCCGTCTGCGGTCGCCGGACATCTTTTGTCGTCGGTCTCCCTCGAACCCGGGTATCAGTGGGTAAGTCCGGACAGCAAGTTCGTTCTCGGCACAAATGACTACGCTGTATTGAATACCGAGACCGGAAAGACGTTCATGCTTTCTGTCACGGCCGAACAGCCTGTTATGTATACGGTAACATTCGACTCGGACGGCGGCACCTCCGTTCCGCCGCAGACTGTGGAACAGGGTTTCACTGCCGCCGAGCCTACCGAACCGATAAAGCAGTACTATAGGCTCGTAGAATGGCAGTACAACGGTGTTGTATACGATTTCAGCACACCTGTGACCGGCAACATCACTCTGGTCGCATACTGGGAGTTAGCCTACAACCTGACGATATCCCCTGCGGCGAACATAAGCGGATATCAGTACAGCTTCAACGGCACCGACTGGTCCGACTACACTTCGCCGGTCAGCATAAACGGGGACGAGGTCTGGATCAAAGCCATCGTCAACGACGGCTGCTACTTCGTTAACTGGCAATCGGGAGTCAC
>Ga0123354_10007858_pt1 | contig 16151 bp, 13 predicted proteins | sample TergutLab28metaG_2_FD_97872 | JGI IMG/M metagenome (GOLD analysis project Ga0123354, IMG submission 97872) | Labiotermes labralis P4 segment gut microbial communities from Petit-Saut dam, French Guiana - Lab288 P4 | ecosystem: Host-associated > Arthropoda: Insects > Digestive system > Gut ...
CCACCGCGCTAACCACAGATTCTACCTTCTTCGTGAGTGTATTTGGCGATGACTATTGCGAGAACTTAGTCAATACCCGCAAACCGGTAGATGTAACGATAAATACTACTGCGGTAGCTGCTGATATTACCATTAACGACGAAGAGATCTGCTCCGGCGAAACGGCAACACTGACCCCAACCGCAACGGGCGTTACCAATCCCACGTTCCGCTGGTATATTTCCCAAACAGCAACCACTCCTTTCTTTGAAGGAGCCTCTTATACTACCACCGCGCTAACCACAGATTCTACCTTCTTCGTGAGTGTATTTGGCGATGACTATTGCGAAAACTTAGTCAATACCCGCAAACAGGTAGATGTAACGATAAATACTACTGCCGTAGCAGCAGATATTACCATTGACGACGAAGAAATCTGCTCAGGAGAAACAGTAACACTTACACCATCTGCAAGCGGCGTTACCAATCCCACGTTCCGCTGGTATGTTTCGCAAACAGCCACCACTTATTTCTATGAAGGAGCCTCTTATACTACCACCGCGCTAACGGCAGATTCTACCTTCTTCGTGAGTGTTTTTGGCGATGACTATTGCGAAAACTTAGTCAATACCCGCAAACCGGTAGATGTAACGATAAATACTACTGCCGTAGCAGCAGATATTACCATTGACGACGAAGAAATCTGCTCCGGCGAAACGGCAACACTGACCCCAACCGCAACGGGCGTTACCAATCCCACGTTCCGCTGGTATGTTTCCCAAACAGCCACCACTTATTTCTATGAAGGAGCCTCTTATACTACCACCGCGCTAACCACAGATTCTACCTTCTTCGTGAGTGTATTTGGCGATGACTATTGCGAAAACTTAGTCAATACTCGCAAACAGGTAACCGTAACAGTAAGTTCCGTGGTGCCGACTATTGTGATAAGCACACCTACTCCGGTGGTTTGCGAAGGAACTTCGGTTACCTTTTTCAGCCAAATCACAAATGGCGGCACTGCCCCTGATTATCAATGGGTAGTTAATGACGTTCCGCAGGCTGGTGCTAAAAATCCAAGTTTTACTTATACCCCTGCCAATGGAGACATTATTTCATGTATATTGATCTCTAACGCATTATGTGCAACTCCTGCCACTGTTACTGCAACCTCAATTGTGATGAGTGTTATTGCTACTCCGGAAGCACCGTTTATTAAAACCGACACCCTTTACGCCTTTAGATGGATGCCGGTAGATTTAAGTCTCGCAGTGGAAATTAACCCCGATTTTATTTATACATATTATGAAAACCCGGATGGCACAGGTAAATTACCCGGAAGTGTTGTGATCTATAATCCTCCAAAGAACGACTATTATGTACGGGCAAGCAATGGTGCTTGCGAAGGTCCGATAAGTCAGATTATTCTTAAAGATCCTTGTCCGGATAGTGTTCCGGATGAAGAAGACCATATCTATAAGGTTACCTCTCTTGTTGGATTGTGTTGGACAGAGAACTTGAGGAGTACAAAATACGCCGGCACAAGTGATATTGCTCCGTTTGCCAATCCATATACTTGTTTGGGCTGTCCCGCTCAACTTGACACTATTTTCGGATTGTTATACACATGGTATTCAGCGGTTAATGAGCCCGAAGGATCCACAGCAACATTATCCGGCATTGTACAGGGTATTTGTCCTGACGGTTGGCGCATCCCAACGCAAGATGAGTGGAACCGGTTGAAAATATATTCTTCCTCGCAATTGATGAGCAACGGCTACTGGCTTGACCCTCCCGGTTTCGGTACTGATGATTTCGGCTTTGATGCACGTCCTGCAGGTTGGTACAACGGATCCATAGACAGATACCAAGACCTGTATGGTTTTGCAGGCTGGTGGGCAAGCGATGTTTCATCCGGCTCAGGCGGTGCGTCCGGGGCATTCACCATATCTTACTACTGCGACGACCCGCAAATTGAAGTAAAGAAGAAAAATGACGGGTTGAGTGTAAGGTGTGTAATGGATTGGTAATCTATATTCATGGTTAATTGGCGATAAAATATTATTATTATTATTGTTTTTGTCTTCACAATAAAACCAATAAGATGATGTTATATCAATAAATCAATTAATCAATATGAATAAAAAAATCTTTCTAACCCTTTTTTTGAGCATTATTACAACATTTCTGTTTGCTCAATATGGAACTTTAACCGTAAGTTCAAACAATAATCAAAAGTTTTGGTTATTTATTGACGATGTTTTACAAAATGAATATTCAATTCATTCCATCAGAATAACAGGATTACAATTTAATTCCTATAGAATTCGTGTTGAGATGGATAATGCTGCAAATAATTGTGTGGGACAAACCGTATTGATTTCCAATATGGAAATCAATAATAATTTCGTGGTAAGCAGAGACAGGGCTAATAATTATCTGTTTGGAAAAACGAGGATGCCGGTAAATCCCATTTTTATACAACACATCCTTTTGCCTAATTATTCATATTATAATGATTATCAACTCTATTTGATGCCGGGTTTTAATCCTTATGCAAATTACGGGCAGGGCAATCAGTATAGAGGAAATCAGTATAATGGTTATAAACCCAATTTTCAGGGAGGCGGAAATAATTATGGTGGGAATCAAGGACATGGCAATCCGGGTCATGGCAATCCGGGAGGCAATATCTCTTACCCCTGTATGCCTGCTGCGAATTTTAATAATTCAATCTCTATTATTCAAAAAGAGTCTTTCGAAAATTCAAAATTAAATACGGCTAAACAGATTGCTTCAAATAACAACCTATGCGCTTCTCAAATTGCTCATATTTGTAAACTGTTCTCTTTTGAACAATCCAAATTAGATTTTGCAAAATATGCTTATCGTTTCTGTGTAGATCAAAATAATTATTATCTGCTGAACGAAGTTTTCTCTTTTGCCGCATCAAAAGATGAACTTAAAAAGTTTATTGAGGGGAGGTAGGTCGTGATATCCAAACCGGATTATTTCTCTTATAATGCGATTGATGATGGCGCCTGATGAGGGGATGTGTTTCTAAAGAGGTTTCTCCTTGAAAGTAACGAACAAATAGCCGGTCTGCCTCAAAATAGTCGTTTACCCTTAGTTGTTCACAATCGCAAGAACTGACCCCAAGTCCATCAATGGGAACAGCATCAATACACTGTTGCAGCGCCTGTTTTTGTTTTTCATTACATTCTGAAAGTAAATAGTTGGCAAGGGCATATACTTCTGTTTTCCAAAGGTGAAGAATTGGAGCATAGTCGCCCACATCGCCGTGCAAGGTCCAAAATCCGGTAAGGTACTCTGTAAAATTGTCGGTAGCGATCACAATTCCGTGATTAAGTTGTGCAAGATCATACAAAAGGATCATACGCATACGGGCTTTCAAGTTTCCTTGACGCAATTTAGAAAGCAGGGTATCGTCTAAACGGGTCAGATTTTTTTTGTTTTCCAAATAAGTTTCCGTGAGGTTCAGATAATCAAAATTGTGGCAGAAGTTTTCGCCTACCTTAATAGAGCGTTCAATTTCATCGGGTGGATTGGTCTCTATGGTAATGGATCGCCCAATAAGCGGGATGTTGCAAGCTTCGCAAACCGGTTTGAGCAGTGCAGCGCACACGGCGCTGTCAATTCCGCCCGAAACACCCAACACTAATGATTGTAAATAGTTTTCCCGGATGTAGGTTGCAATGTGCGCACGAATGTTATCTACAAAGAACGCACTATCTGCAGCGGTTTCTTTAATGGGGATATAGTCTTTAATGTTCATATCGTGTTATTCAGGTAGCCCGTCCATTTTCTCCTGCGCAACTTTGCGCAAATCTTCTCCCTCATAATTGTCAATAATACTTTGGTAAGTTTGTCGCGCCTGATAGTATTTGCCGTTTGCAGCGTACCAGTCGCCATACAAAATATAGGTAGAGGCAATCCAATATTCGCCGAAGTAGTTTCCATTGATAATTTTCAGAATCGCTTTTTCAGCTTCTTTCAAATTATTCTGTATCAATTCTATAAGTGCGATATTATAGGCCGATTCCGTACTATTTTCGTTTACGGGAGTTTCTGCTAAAACGGCAAACTGTTCTTTGGCTGCGGGCAGATCGTGTAATGCCATAGCCGCACGACCGGCATAAAGATAAGCATCGTTCTTCACTTCACGCTGCGCTTGCGAAGCGGCAATAATATACTCTGCGCTCTTCTTCACTTCATTGTATTTCTGTAATTCATAGCCGGCACGCATAACTCCGTTGTTAGCCAAAATTCTATGGTTCTCATTAGAAGCGACTTCTAAAAGTTTAGAAAAATGTTCGAATGCTTTTTGATGGTTATTTTTGTTGAATTGAATAAGTCCTGCTTTTCGTAGTGCGGTTTCATTATTTTCCGTTAAATAGTTTGAAATCAATATTTCATATCCTTCCAGTGCCTCCTCTAAACGATTTTTCTCATAATCAAATTCAGCTTTAAAGAACAGTGCATTAGGGGCAAACATTCCTTTAGGAAACTGCTTTAGATAATCGGAAAAACCTTTGTAAGCCGCATCGAGTTCGCCTCTTAAATATTTACTTTCTGCAGATTTATAGTTAACCGAATCTTGGCGGGAAGCAGCAAACGCAAAATTCTTGGAGTTTGCGTAGTCATAAAATACTGAGGGGGTTCCCAACTCTGCGTAAATAGTTTCAAGATTAGTTAAAGCATCTTTTGCTTCTTGCGATCCTTGATAGTTTTCCACCACATTTTTGAAAGCGGCAATGGCTTTTTCAACCTCATTACTATTCCAGTATGCTTGTGCTAACTTGTTATAGGCTTGCCGAACCAACCCGTTTTTTGGGTAATTCTTAATAAACTCCTGATAGGCAGTAATTGCTTTTTTATCTTGATTTAGTGCATGATATGTGGATGCCAATTCAAATTCGGCTTCCGCTTTGTAGCCGGAGTTAGGATACTTTTTAAGCAAGTTATCCAACATGGCAATCTTTTTGTTTAACTCTTTTTGGTAGCCGTGGAGCAATGCTATTTGAAAGAGCGCATAGTCGCTGTTCGACTGTTCCAATTTGGCACCTTTATCATAGTTAGCAATTGCTTGCGGTAGTTTTTTTTGCATCTGCTGACAATCTGCTAATCTTACATAAGTATCTGCGTTTAGTTCATTGTCGTTTCCTTTCGTAGCGAGAAAATCGGCAAATGCTTTTTCTGCCTCTCCATATTTTTGATTTCGCATCAGTGCATATCCTAATCCGTAAAACGAAAGCGGGTAGTTTTCATCTTTGTGCGCCTCGCTATTTTTTTGATAAAACTTATACGATTGCACTGCATCTGCATATTGCCCGCCTCTGAATTGCGCCTCAGCTCTCCAGTACAATGCTGCAGTTTCAATTTGTTTATCCAAAGTATATTGTAATGATTTATCAAAACTTTTCACGGCAGAACTGTAATCTTTGTTATTTACCAACTCCAATCCGCGTAGATAAGTACAACGTTGATAAGACTTTAACAACGCAGGGCTTTTATATTGTATCTTTTCTATTGAATTGATAGCGCCTTGATAATTTTTGGTGGACAAATAAATTTTTGCAAGATAATCTTGCACTTCGTCGCTGTGCAACGAGTTCGGGTACTCGTTCATATATTGTTCCAATGCTTTAATTGCCTGATTAAAAGAGGAAGATGATTTTTCGAATTGAAGTTTGGCATAGTTAAAGAGCGCATCTTCTTTAATTTGGGGCAAGATATCCATTTTATATGCTTCGTAAAGCGCTTGTGCAGCCAAGTTCCATTCCTCCATATTAATATAACAATCTCCAATGGTGTAATGAGCATTTTGTGCCATAGCATCTTGCACCGAGGTAGATTTAGAGAGCAACTCCACAGCCTTATCATAAGATCCGATGCTATAACTTGCCATTCCTGCGGCATAATAATCGGTACGGTCAATTTTATCTTTGGTTTTAGTAAAATAATAACGAAAATAATGGTCTGCATTCTCATACTCTTTTTGGTCGTAGTATGCCAGCGCCAAATAGCGGGCAATATCCACTTTGTTTTTGTCATTAGCTTTTTCATACAATGGCAATCCTTTAACAATAACCTCGTCATATTTTTTTTGCAGGAAGTAAATTTGAACTATATAGAAAGGGACAACATTTTGAAATTCGGGGTCATTTTGCACCAACAGAAAACCTTCAAATGCAGCTTGGTGCTGTTTCTCCTGATATGCGATAAATGCAAGGTAGTAGGTTGCTCTGTTTTGATATGGATTCTCCATATCGGTTGCTGTTTTCAATAATGGTCGTGCTTCTGCAAATTTATTGAGTTCAAAATACGCATACCCTTTTTTGTAGGAATATTCTGCGCGAATTTCGTTATTAATATTCTTTTCTCCCACTAAATCGAAACTTTCTATTACTTTTTTATAATTTTTTTTGAAGAAATAAAATTTTCCAAGGGCAAAATAAGCTTGAGGAATTTGCGCGCTCACAGGGTATTGGTCAATAAAATTTTGTAACAAAAAGATAGCGTCTTCATTAAAGAGAGCCGCCGCGCACAGCGCCATGTAAAAGTAGGAATCGGTCTTTAAATCTTGTTGTTTATCGGTAGTATGTTCATACACCCACTTAAAATATTGCTGCGCCGAACCATATTTTTCTTTCTGATACAACTCCATCGCATTGTCGAATTCATACTTGGGAGACTCAAAAACCAACGGTTTTTGCGCATTTAACTGTGTACAAAACAAGAATATAATAAGACCAATTCCGCTATTCTTGCCTGAAAAAAACCATTTCATTTATTATATATTAAATTAACATAGATAACGAAGAAAAACGTTCTTTTCGTGTATGATGCTAAAGTTTGGTCATTGGTTGAAAAAACCGGCGCAAGGTTCAAAAATGGATAATTAAATTATAAATTTGGATAAAACGACATCTTTTTTGGATGAACTATATGGAAAGATATATTTTTGTTGCGATATATTTAATAGAAATATGAAAATAAAATCTATCCCTTACAACATCTTTCGTTTTTATTATGATGGATTTCGGTCTATGACAGTAGGTAAAAAATTATGGACTATTATTCTTATTAAGTTGGCGGTAATGTTCTTGTTTTTCAAACTATTCTTTTTTCCAAACTATTTAAACTCACATTATAAAACCAATGAAGAGAAAAGCCTTCATGTTATTGAGCAATTAATCAAATAAAAAACTAAATATATAAAAAACCAAAATTAATCAATTCATTCATTAACTTAAAAAAGAGTATGGAACATTTCGATTTTTCACTAATTGATTGGTCGCGGATTCAATTCGCGATGACAGCCATGTATCACTGGCTCTTTGTTCCGCTCACTTTGGGTATCACATTTATTATTGCCATCATGGAAACGATTTATGTGCGTACCGGCAAAGAAGAGTGGAAGAACATGACCAAGTTCTGGATGATTCTTTTTGGAATAAACTTTGCGGTGGGTGTTGCCACCGGGCTTATTCTAGAGTTTCAGTTCGGAACAAACTGGTCGAATTACTCCTGGTTTGTAGGGGATATCTTCGGCGCTCCCCTCGCCATTGAAGGCATTATGGCTTTCTTTATGGAAGCTACTTTTATTGCCGTTATGTTTTTTGGTTGGAATAAGGTAAGCAAGCAATTCCACCTGTTGTCCACATGGTTAGTGGCTATTGCCGTTAATCTTTCCGCGTTGTGGATTTTAATTGCCAACGCCTGGATGCAACATCCCGTAGGCATGAAGTTCAATCCTGTTACCGCTCGCAATGAGATGATTAACATCTGGGAAGTGATCTTTTCGCCCACTGCCATTAACAAATTCCTCCATGCTATCTCTTCAGGATTTATGACCGGCGGCATTTTTGTTGTTGGCGTAAGTTGTTGGTTCCTCCTTAAAAAGAGACACTCCGAGATGGCGCGAAAAAGTATCGTCATCGGCGCTATAGTGGGACTTGTCGGCTCTATCATTCTTATTATTACCGGAGACGGATCGGCACGGATTGTAGCTAAAACCCAACCCATGAAACTCGCCGTAGTGGAAGGATTGTACGAAGGCAAAGAGGGCGCAGATTTCTCTATTGTAGGTTACGAATCTTCTACAAACAACCCCTACCGCCCCTATGAAAAACATCAAACTTCGGTAAAAATCCCCAGACTGTTGTCGTTTTTTGCTGCGCACGATTTTAATGCTTTTGTACCCGGAATTACAGATCTAATTGAAGGTAATGAAGAACAGGGAATTATGTCTGCTTATGAGAAAGCAACGCGCGGCAAAGCAGCCCAAGATTCTTTAAAACTTTTGAAGGATGTGAAAAATACAGACCCCGAAGCATATCAAAGACTTATTGCTCTTTTTGACGATGAAACGTGGGTAAACAACTATTTCAGCTATTTTGGATATGGATATTATTATGATCATGATATCAATCAATTTCGACAAAATATTGCGCGGTTGGTTCCTAATGTTTCGCTCAATTATTGGTCGTTCCGACTTATGATTGGGTTGGGAGCGCTTCTTATGGTGGTTCTTGCTTTATCTTTATGGTGGGGATTCAAGAAAAGATTGGAAAACAAAAGATGGTTCTATTATCTTGCAATATTTTGTATTCCATTGGTTTATATTGCTACTATGTGCGGTTGGGCGGTAGCGGAAGTGGGTCGCCAACCTTGGGTAATCCAAGATCTAATGCCCACAGTTTCGGCAGTTTCCGAAATTAAAACAGGTGCGGTACAAACTACCTTCATCTTGTTTGCCATCACTTTTACCATATTATTGATTGCAGAGTTAAAAATTATGTTTGCACAAATTAAAAAAGGTCCAAAGGAGGGATAAAAAAGCCATGTTTGAAAAATTATCTTATTTACAATTACAACAATACTGGTTTTTGCTGGTATCGTTATTAGGCGCATTGTTAGTATTTTTACTATTTGTACAAGGCGGACAAACGTTAATCTATCGCATTGGAAAATCGAAGCAGGAGCGAGATGTGTTGGTAAACAGTTTAGGTCGTAAATGGGAATTCACCTTTACTACCTTAGTTACTTTCGGCGGCGCTTTCTTTGCCTCTTTTCCTTTGTTCTACGCTACCAGTTTCGGCGGCGCATACTGGGTTTGGATGCTGATCCTCTTCTGTTTCGTTATCCAAACAGTGGGATACGAATTTCGTACGAAAATGGACAACCTGTTAGGTACTAAAACCTACGAAGCCTTTTTGTTTCTTAATGGTTTGTTGGGAACGATCTTACTGGGAACAGCCGTAGCCACCTTCTTTACCGGTTCACAGTTTGAAATTGTTACCAATCAAAGCGGTACTATAAGTTCTGTGTGGCGTGGGGCTGCACGCGGATTAGAATTGGCATTTGATGTTACGCGCTACGAAACATTTATCAACCTTTCATTAGGATTAGCCGTATTTTGCTTAGCCCGTATTTTGGGCGCACTCTACTTCATTAATGATGTTGCCGACCAAAATATTGTGAAAAAATCCGCTCAATCTATTAAAGTTATGACCATTCCGTTTCTTCTGTTTTTTCTTTTCTTTCTAATTAATGTTTTACTGAAAGAGGGATTTGCATACAACGACACCGGTGTCATCTTTATGGAAAAATACAAATATCTCTATAATCTTATCGAGATGCCCGTAGTTGGAATAACACTTCTATTTGGTGTGGTATTGGTGTTGGCAGGAATATGGTTAGGCGCTTTCAAACAATCTTCCAAAGGAATATGGTTTGCAGGTATCGGTACCGTGGCTACTGTTTTTGCACTACTATTAGTTGCCGGACTCAATAATACCTGCTATTATCCTGCTTACGGAGCGTATCTGCAAAGCAGTATTAATATTGAAAACAGTTGTTCCAGCCGCTATACTTTGGTCGCCATGAGTTATGTTTCTTTGCTTATTCCGTTTGTATTAGCCTATATTTGGTACGTTTGGAGTAAAATGAATAAAACGAAGATTGATTATAAGGAGTTGGAAGAAGATATCCATAAATATTAAGATTTTATATTTTATATTTAGATTTGGGATTTAATGATATTATTATTCCTATACTTTCGCATTTCTTAAAACAACCCTATTTCTTATTTTAACTTATTAGTATTAAAAACTTTAAATAAATGAAAAAACATTTTTTTTGGGCGCTGAGCGCACTTATCTTTATCACTATTTCTTGTTCCATGAAGAAAACAGAATTAAGTTCAGGCATTAATTTTGCCAATTTAGACACCACTATTAGCCCTGCTGTGGACTTTTACCGCTATGCTTGCGGCGGCTGGATAGATAATAATCCTATAACAGGAGAATACGCCCGATATGGCAGCTTCGATAAATTAGCAGAAGATAACAGAGAACAGTTAAAAAATTTAATTACCTCTATTGCTGTAAAGAAACACGAAAAAAATTCTATCAAACAAAAAATCGGGGACCTCTATAATTTGGGAATGAATACAAAAGTTATTGAAAATCAAGGATCAATACCTCTTCAAGAGGAATTGAGCACGATTGTAGAAATGAGTTCAAAGGAGCAACTTCCCGAAATTATGGTTAACCTGCAACTCACAGGCACCAATCCTTTTTTTGGAATTTTCGGCGAAGCTGATCCTGAAAATAGTAGTCTAAATATGGCGTGGATTTGGCAGACCGGACTGGGAATCGGAGACAGAGATTACTATTTGGAAGCCTCTAACCTGCAGGTCCGAGAAGCCTATTTAGTCTTGATGGAAAAAATGTTCGCTCTCTCCGGATATGCGGAAATGATTGGTCTGCAAGGCGAAGAAAAACAGTTGGCTTCTAACGTGCTGGAATTGGAAACAGAAATGGCTAAAATATTTATGACCAAAGAGGAGCTTCGCGACCCCTATAAAACTAATAACCCTAAAACGTTAGCCGAATTTCAAACCTTAATTCCGAATTTCTCTGTTGAAAACTATCTGACACCTTTACAATTAAACAACTTGGATAAAGTAAATGTGGGGCAACCGGATTATTTAATAGGATTAAATAAAATTCTTTTGGATACTGATTTGGAAACCATTAAGGCTTATTTGGCTTGGAATATTATGAATCATGCGGCTCCTTTTTTAAGTGAGGATTTTGTGAATGCAGATTTTGATTTCTATGGGAAAACATTATCCGGAAAAGAAGAAAACCAGCCACGCTGGAAACGTGTGATCGGTGTGGTGGATGGCGCTCTCGGAGAAGCAGTCGGACAAATGTATGTGGAAAAATATTTTCCGGCAGAAGCAAAAGAACGTATGTTGCATTTAGTTAAAAATCTCCAATTAGCTATGTCGGATAGAATCAATCAGTTAACGTGGATGTCGGAGGAAACAAAAGATAAAGCGATTGATAAATTGCAAGCAATGATTGTTAAAATTGGATATCCTGATACTTGGAGAGATTATTCTGCTTTGGAGATTGACCCTTCGTTAAGTTATTATGCGAATGTTTTGCGTGCTGAACGTTTTGAAAACGAGTACCAATTATGTAAAATCGGCAAACCGGTTGATCCGATGCTTTGGCTGATGACCCCGCAAACCGTAAACGCCTATTACAACCCGACTACGAATGAGATTTGCTTTCCTGCCGGTATTTTACAACCTCCCTTTTTTGACATGAAAGCAGATGATGCTGTAAATTATGGCGCTATCGGTGTTGTAATTGGGCATGAAATGACGCACGGATTCGATGATCAAGGAAGAAACTACGATAAAACCGGAAACTTAAGTAATTGGTGGACAGATAAAGATGCTCTTAACTTTGATGAACGTTCTAAAATATTAATAGACCATTACAACCAAATTGAGGTGCTTCCGCAAATATTTGCAAACGGCTCTTATACTTTAGGAGAAAACATTGCCGACAACGGCGGGATAAATATCTCTTACGTAGCGTTGCAAAAAGCTAAAAATGAGGGACTCGTCTTAGATAATATGGATGGATTTTCTCCCGAACAGCGCTTTTTTATAGCATACGCCAATGTTTGGGCGGGCAATATCCGCGATGAAGAGATTGCTCGCAGAACTAAAGAAGACTCCCACTCCCTCGGAAAGTGGCGCGTAAACGGAGCTCTTCCCCATTGCGAATCTTTTATAGAAACGTTTAACATTAAAGAAGGCGACAATATGTGGTTAGCGCCGGAACAACGAGCGCAGATTTGGTAGATCGTTGATATTACCTGCTACCGAACTTAAAACCTACAAAAGTAGATTTTTTGGAGTATCCTCTCTGTGGCTCTCTGTGATTTCTCTGTGGTTCTCTGTGATGCTTGAAAATTTAAGCAAAGAGCGCGAACTCATTAACCCCTTGGGATTGTACGCGTAGCGGTAGTTGAGGATGGCGAACATTACGACTTGTTTTTAACTTGGCGAAAATAGCAGAAAATTTAGATGCCACATTTTAAAACTGTAGGTGCACAGAGATACCACAGCTACCACAAGCTTGGTCTCCTGCCTGATTGAGATGATTTGTTGGCAATATAATCCACCAAAAAATGCTCCAAATAAGGATGATAAAAAGGTACAAAACGGCATCCTGTACAAGTTTTAACTTGGTCGTTGTATCGAATTTCAAGAGAAGAATTACAACATTCAACCGCAGCATGATCTGTGAAAACCAAATAATCATTTAATCTGATGACATTGGAGATAGCTAATACTGATGGATCTGCGGGAACATAATACTCGAGTAAGTCACCTATATTCAAGCCGGCTAAAATTGTAATTAAAGCCTTAAACTCATATTGACTTATTGAGGTGGTAACTACATTGGTTTCATTCATATAATCATCATGAAGTTTCACAAACGATTTTTTTGCAGAATCAATAGTTAGAGTAATGCTTAAATTATAATCACATTCAGGAACAACTATTGATGTTCTAAAATGAAGTTTAACAAATGTAAAACCATTAAGACTATTTACAAAAACATATTGATTGGCTTTATTGGGCTGGCTTAATCTGAAAATATCTCTATCCACAGGAGTAATTATTAGGGTATCGCGTGTAAAACGCATGATATCGTATTTTTGCTCTAAATATCCCGAAATGTGCTGGCTTGCAAGAGTAAAATAACTGTTTTTTACATACTTAACTACATGGAACTCTTGAAAATGTTGTCCTTTATTAAGAATAGCTTTTCGTTTAGATATTTGCAGATATTCATTATTTTCTCCTACCCAAATAATATCGGCAATTTTGGGTTGCGCAAAAATAAGAATGGGAGCGATAAAGAAAAGTAAAAAAAGGTGTTTCATAATAATAGTATTATTCGTTTATTTATTTCAATTTCATGTTAAAATTCATATTTTTTTCAGTAAAATACTTTCTATTCATAAACCACAACCCAGTCATTCATCCACAGTCCTATTTCAGTAAACATTAATTTCTTCTCATACATTTGATATTTATAAATTTCTTCCCAACTATATTCTCGCATTGTGGATTCCAAAATAAAGAAAAATCGTATTTTTTTATCTTTACATTTTTTTGTTACATTCTTTGTTTGTAATCTAATTCGTTGATACAAATAAGCATTTATCCGATAATTAGGAGATTTAATGCTACAACGACAATCATCTTCCCTGTTATTACTCACATTTCGAATAGTATCAAATAAAAAAAGAGGTGAGTTTAAATCTAAGCTATCAGAACAAGAATAGGTTACATAAATAGCAGAAGCAGTATTATTATGAAAAACTACTTCTTTGGAAGATTCATTGATACATCCATAAAGGATGAGTAAAATTAGTATGATTAATATTTTTTTCATAAACCGAATATTTATTGTTAGCTACAATCTCCTTTTTATTTAATTAATTTTCATAAACTATAGCCCAATCATTGCTTATTAGATCTTCGATTGTATAGATCAGTTTTTTTTCATACATCTGCTTTGCACATATCTCATCCCAAGTATAATCTCGTAATGTAGACTCTTTAATGAAAAAAAATCGTATTTGTTTATCTTCACAATCTCTCAGTATACTCTCATCTGCAACTATGCCGGTATGTCTACACGAATAAGCATTGACTCGATCGGAAGGAGAGCTAATACGCTTTCTAAGGCAATTACCATATCTATCATAATCTTCACAATAGCTGCTAAATAAAAAAGAAGGTCTATCTAAAGTTAAACTATCTAAACAAGATATTTCATAATAGACGGCAGAATCGGTGCAATTATGAATATATAATAGCTTCTTCCCTCTTAGATGAGGATCGTAAAAGCACCCATAAAGAAGTAGTAATAAAAGAATAATAAGCATTTTTTTCATAGGTAAATAATTCTATTCATACACCACAACCCAGTCATTATTTTTTAATTCTTCTTCTGTAAGTACTAATTTCTTTTCATACAACTGTTTTTCACAAATCTCTTCCCAACTATATGTTCGCATTGTGGATTCCAAAATAAAGAAAAAATGCATCTGATGATCTTGACAACGCTTAAATATATGTTCTACCTTCTTTTCTCTAAATATTATACAACCTAAAGAATCTTTTTCTATTCTATAATTTGGATATCCTAAAATTTCTTTTCCATCAAAGTTATACTTGTACACCTGTAGATTATGATCTTTTTCCAAAAAGTCGGAACAAGATGCACAAACATATACCGTGGAGTCTGAATAATTAATTATAGGAAGTGTACAGGCAAAATCCATAACAGGTATGCATGAGTGAGATATTGACCATATTATTAGGATTATTATTGTTATTGTAAAATTTTTCATACTTTCTTCATTAATTATTAAATTTAAGGAATCATTGCAATACGTACCCTTAACAGATTAATCCAATTTAGATAATTATGGAGAATAAGTGTAGTTCCAATCATTATTTTTTAATTCTTTTTCTGTTAGTGTTATTCTCTTTACAAACATTTGATTTTCGAATATTTCTCCCCAATCATAATTAAGTATCGTTTTTTCTGTAATAAAAAAAAGAGTTAATTCATTTTCTTCACATGGGAGGCGTGGATGATTTGGAGTTCCCCAAATACGCAAAGAACCGAAAGTATAAGCGTTTATTCTATATTCCGGTGAAACAAAACCAGATTTAAAAGGATTGCCATAAGCATCTTCCATATTATCATTAGAAGACCAATAAAATAATTCCAATTTGGGATTGAGTGGTAATGAATCTATGTTACCACAGTTGAAGTGAACATAAACGGCTTCATGTGAATCATTCCAAATATTCAGTAATCCACGTGCAGGATCAAAGGTAAAAGGACATCCTGTCAGCATAAATAATAAAATGATATAAATTATTTTCTTCATAGCCTTGAATTTTATCTTACCATTAATAATCTAATCCAATTAAATGTGCTTATATTTTGTACAGGATATTCCGATGGATATAATCCTCCTAGCCAATTACTCCCAAAATAGTCTTTTGATAAATAATTTGCCCATGTTTCTGTCCAAAAAGTGTTATGATTCCACGCACTATTGGTAACCTGATACAGAGTCGCACTCGCTAAACTTTCAGGAGCAATTACTTGATAAAAAGCCTTATAACCAACTTTTCCAGATTGAATAATATGACCAAATTCATGTTGCATTAAGGCTTTTACTACATTCAAATGACCCTTTTGGGTAAAAGTACCTTCTCCAACAATTATCCCACGTCCAGGTAAGGTTAATCCACCTGTGTTAAGTCCTTCTCCCAATGTTTTCGATTCATATACATTCACTCCTTCAAATTTACCAACATACGTTCCTATAAGCAATTTTGCAAACCCTTTCAAATCAATTCCTCCTGATGCCGCTGCTCTTCCGGATAGCCACATCAATCTCTTCGATCCTACTTTTCTTACATACTCTTGTTCATTAAATTTATGGAAAATATAATCATTCCATTCATTATCAGCTCCTATAGTCCATCCTGTTCCAAGAGCAATAGTAGATATTCCGGCGCTCGGTGAAATATAGTTTGGGTGGTAGTAAGGCAACAGATTGGCGGGGTTTACCTTGAAGGATGCGCCCGGCTCGGTTTGTCCCAGCAAATAGCCTGAATTAAAATAACCGTTAGGCCGGTCTATCCCGTTCATTTTGTCGTTTGCCCATCCAAAGGCTTCGCTTAAAATTCTTGCAGGAAAAAACAAGACGCTGGAAATAACATCCCAAAAGCTATCTCC
>Ga0123354_10007859_pt1 | contig 16150 bp, 13 predicted proteins | sample TergutLab28metaG_2_FD_97872 | JGI IMG/M metagenome (GOLD analysis project Ga0123354, IMG submission 97872) | Labiotermes labralis P4 segment gut microbial communities from Petit-Saut dam, French Guiana - Lab288 P4 | ecosystem: Host-associated > Arthropoda: Insects > Digestive system > Gut ...
GTGTTGTAACGGGAACTTCCCAACTACCTGCACCTTTCGAGCCCAACCCCACCCTTCTACGGCCTCCCCTCCCTTCACAATGCCCTACTGAAAGTACGGAGGGTATTTTGCCCCACCCTGTACAATTCAGAAGGTGGAAAACAGAAATTCAAACTACACTATTACAACATCCATGATAACTGGGACATTCACAATGGCATGGAGCCTCTTCAGTTTGTGGATGCAGAACACCTCGTGTCAGATGACCTCCTGAGGCAGAAGGCTTTCTGTCACTCAGTCAGTTAGTTGGCTTCCTATCATAAGATATTTAGTTTCTTTTTCTTTGTAGTACTGCAAAAATCTTTTCCCTGTACACACACACAATCACACAACACTCACCACGCTCTCCATCATAATGCAAAATATTTCTTCATGTCTCTGTACTACAATTCTGGAACTCTTACTGCCAGGAGCTGCAGAATCTTCAGTAAGTGTAACAAACTGGCTGACAAGAACGTGACACAGCTCAAGACTTTTGATAAGAGTATCTGAAACAAAACATACTGATCACATACATGTGATTAAACATGTCACATTATACACAGTAACACACGCACATTTATGTCAGGTAATAACTTTCACAATGTTACAATAAAATGTGAATAGCAATGTAAACACAAAACTGTCTGATAGAAAAATATGGCAAAATTCATGTCTAATTAAATGAAATTTAACTAATAACAGATATTGTTTATCTGTGCACATAATGGTCACAATAAAAACACAAGAGTATGCCATTTTACCACCTTCATACTTCTAATGACAATGTAGAAAAATACACACAAAAATACGCTGAACTAATTTTGCACAGGGTGCAATCAAAGAAACAGCACAATTCATTACAAAACGGGAAAATTACCTTCTTTCACAGTAACATTTACAGGTGACCTGACAGCTCACTGTGCCAAAAGGCTTACCAGAAACACAACCAGGCAAACCTATACATTATCTTTGGCCCACACACACAAACACCATTCTAACAAGCAGTCTACCACACAATATGTTTCTACAAAATATGTAGAGGTACCCCAATTCACAGGCTGTCTTAATACATCCATAACATGCACACACTATGTGGCACAGTGCTGAGAACAAGCTGCTCCATAATTCGGAATTACGCTTATAGTGAAGGTGAGACTGCAACACGTGGATATTTTCGACTTTCACATGCCGTGCCACGGCACATTCATACGGCGAAAGTTATAACACAGCCACAGAAATATTTGGAGGTACCCCAATTCACCCGCTGTCTTGATACGTACATAATATGCACACACTACGTGGCACAGTGCTAAGAACAAGTTCCTCCATAACTACGAATTACGCTGATAGTAATGGAGAGACTGGAACACGTGGAAATTTTCGACTTTCAACTGCCGTGCCACGGCACATTTTGTATGGCGCACGTTATAACAGAGCCACAGAAACTACATTCACAATTAGTGGGGCTCGTAACAGCTGTAATGTAACAAGTGGCCGGTTTATCGTGCAGCTTCGTTAACGACATGGGTTTGCAACCGGCGGGCGTCATCCACAATAATTTTGCTGGTCAGGCACACCACTTGTGATTTTTACACGTGCGACCCGCGAACCAGTCCACAATAAGGGGTGTATAACTTTACCACAGAGAGGTTGGACACCCTTGGTACACTCAATTACATGTCAACCGATATCACCCACTTCGATTTTTCATTACGCCCCACTCCACTCTGAATGCTACACAATAGACAAAGGCTGCAATAAAACACATGCAAATAACAGCATTCTCCCTAGGGATATACAGTACCTTAAAATTCACGCACGTAATTGAATACAATCGCAGACCTCACAAGGATACACAAACAGAATGATACGAACAAGAGATGATACAGTGCAACCAAATGCAAAGTGTAGTTTATAATACCACCTCACTAACATTTCACAGCTATGGCGTCCTTATTCATAGATTACTAATTTGTAGATGATTTGTGGTTATGTGGGAGGTGGAGCAACAGTAGCGCTACTCTCGGCAGACCTGAGTTAATACAGTTTTGAAACGATCAAAACCACGGATGTAACTTACTAAATCCAACGGAAAGCTGCACGGTACTGCTTAACCTCCTACTTACGTAGGTGCATCCATTTCAATCATTGCCTCCTGCCGTCTGTAACGAATTTCTTTTACTGTACAAGCCTACCAGTAATTAAACACAATTTCAGGTGTGGTTTATTACTTCTACGTTAATTGGTATAACAAACTGGAAGTAGTAATAATGTTAGTTTCTATGCACCCGGTGACACGGTCCATGTGGGCAAACGCATTGCAGTAGTGTGGAAACCATGCATAGGATTAATCTTGCAGCGCGATGAAGCAATGAGTAACCATTGGACTTGCCGAGTATCTTTCTGCAAAATAACGACATGAAATTCTGTCGTTATGGTTTGTAGCGTGATCTTGAATCCGAACTGCTAGATGCCAACCTAGTTCACCATGTGAGAACAGCAAAGGGAAATGCATTGAAGCCAGGTGCGCATCCCTAATTTGCTCAATTCTCAAACTTTATGTTGCAATTTTTGTCTTGTATGTCCCAACATTTTGACTGACTAAAGAATTTAGTACCCCCCAAAAAAACTTTTAAATCTTTGACGGATTCGGCACGATTTATTCATCACACGTTTCTAAATCTGATTAACTTAATTAATTTGTATTGTATATGTGACGATTAGCAGCACACCTACCGCGAATAGAATTCATTCCGGATTGTGGAAGCGTAAAGTTAATTGTAAATTTACAGTGCGAAAGTTGTCATATCGTCAACAAAATTAATAATGACAACAATAATAATAATTCTCACTTAGTACACATTTCCAGTTCAAGATTGCAAATGTCAATTGCTAAACTAGAAATAATTAATTACAACACAAATTGTAAAACTAAACACGCAAAAACAACACCAAAGAAATCAACAAAGAACTGAATTTATTAATCATATCTTATTAGAATTTTATAAATAATCAAACGCATAGTGAAACAAGCTACTAGTGTAATATCTGCCTGAGAATTACAATTTGTTTACTGAAAATATATATACGTCATTACACCCAAAATCAGCAGCTGTTTCATGTCTAGTGTAAGGCCAGTTCCTGCCAGCTATGGAAAACGATGCAGTTTCTAATGTTACTGCCCGGAATCCTCTGACTAATATTATCAACCAAGGAAGGACAGAATTTCCATCATGTGAAAGCGTGATTGTAAAAGGCTGTCAAGTTGATGCCTCCTGAATCATAAAATATGCAACTTTAGAAGATAAAGTACATAAATGTAGCTGTAAGGAATATAATGAAAAAAAGCAACTGAAGCATAGAGCTGAAGACTTCTGTTTGAAGTGTTCCAGCAAATTCGCATTAGCAGTCATAATGTTACTGCAGGCAGATTAGGCATATTCTGAGGACTAACTGGGGTGTAATATACACAGTGGGTCTACTAAATACTACGCGCGCCATCAGGTAGTCACCCACAGAAACACGTAAGAACAAGTATCAACACGTTGTGTGCTTGGTGTTGTCTGAGTGAGTTGAGCAGTATTTGTGATGTGTGGGGTGAAACGAAGCTGTGTGTGAAAGCCTCGTCATGGATTTGAGTACGGAGCAACGATTAGCGATAAAGTTCCGTTTTAAAGCTGGAAAAAGTGCAACGGAAACTCTCCAAATGGTAAATGCAGCTTATGGGGATCAAGCATTATCCCGTTCAAATGTTTTCCGATGGTATGGACGGTTTCGTGATGGACGAGAAGACATTGAAGACGACCCCAGGAGTGAACGGCCTACAGATTGTCGCAATGACGAGATTTCTCAGTTGTTGCTTCAAAACCGTCACCTTTCGCTAAGAATGCTAGAAGACGAGGTGAAGATTGGCAACGACACAGTGAGAAAGAGTGTAGTTGAAGATTTGTTCGCGCTTTTTCCACACTCTTTGACTCCAGAGCAGAAAGACCGGAGAACTGCAACTTGCCGAGATTTGATTGCCACAGCAGACAGTGATACCGACTTCTTGAAGAAAACTGTAACTGGCGTTAGCGACGTGGTGTTTTGCCTACGATCCGACCACTAAACCTCAATCCGCTGCATGGGTCGGAGAAACCTCGTCACGACCGAAAAAAACTGCAGTTTCAGAAGTCTCATGTGAAGACCATGTTGGTGATTTTCTTCGATTGGCAAGGCGTAATCGACGAAGAATTTGTTCCGGAGGGTGAAACTATCAGTGCAGTGTACTGCAATTGTGTAATGGAAAGGCTCCAAAACTGAATTCGACGTGTCAAACCGGGCATGTGTGAATCTGGTGACTGGTTCCTTTTGCACGACAACGCCCCGTTCCACAACGCGACAATCATCAATTAATTGTTGGCACAACGAAAAGTGACTGTGCTCGGACCGCCCTCCATATTCGCCAGATTTAGCACCTGCTGATTAATTTTTGTTCCCAAAAGTGAAATCCCACTTGAAGGGGCGCCTCTTTGACTCGATTTCGGACATCCAGACAGCCGTGACAAGTACATTAAACACCATTGCAAAGGACGACTTCTACAAAGGCATCCATAAGCTGTATGATCGTGCAAATCTCAAGGGATCTATGTCGAAAACTAAACAATAAAAGTGTCATTTCTTTAATGTAAATACGTTCTATAGTGACAGTCCTAAAACTTAGTAGACGCACTGAGTAAGAATAAGGAGCATTCAGTGGAAGAATAGTATGTCAAATTGCATATGAGTCCAAGAGTTTTGTTTGATTAAAACACCACATAGTCCAAATTGTACTTCTGACTTTGATTTCTTCAGTATTTAGTTTCATAGTTACCAGTACACAAACCGCAAATGGAATCAATTTCAGATTGCGGATGTGTACTGTCAGTTGCAGAGCTTATTGAAGGAACAATTTTGACAGCATCACCAAACATAAAATATTTTGAGTGCTTAATAGAATTGCAAAGGAGAGTAATAAATAAATAAATAAATAAATACACAAGGGGAGCCCAAGAAGAGATCCTTGGAGAACACCATAAATCATTTCAGTGGGTGTTCAATATATACTGCGGATTGAGACAAAACATAAACACTAGTTATGTAACAATGCAATCAACTGATACAACAATCAGAGAGCTTGTAGGCACTGAGTTTATATAAAAGATGTGTATTAGGAAGGACAGCAAAGAAACTGCTTAACCCAAATGGCATCAACTTCTCATTGTGAGCAAGCTAATGGGGTTATGTGGTCAGAAATATAACAAATTGGTAACAGGAAATTTGCACTACTGGTTGACGATCATAATCATAATACTCAGTCCACTTACTCAATTTTCATATCCACTCCTCATCCTTTGCAGTCTCACTCCCCACTCTATAATCACTAACCTACACTAACTCCTCCCCCTGTCCTATTCCTTCCTGTTAGTGGCTGGTTGGTGGTTGTCCTACTGCTGTAGATGTTTTTGTCACTGTGGGAAAATTAAAATTTTCACAATCTCAAAAATTCCAGTTTCATATGGCCTTACAAAAAGCCTGGGTTATTTGGCATCCTTAACTCAATTCTGTGGGACACCAGGACAGAGCTCTTAAAACCCATGAACCTGGGATGAACAGAACCCCTATACATAAGGCCTACATAATACATGTTCTGCCGTACATAGTCGTAACTGCTGTACATCCTCAGAAACAGTAGGTGATGGACCAGTGGAATAAACTGGTGTAAAAATAGATTTGCCAGAGGTAATAAACATTTACTTTTATAGCCATCAGCCTTGTCTGAACCCAGGTAAGAAGAAACTGGACCACAAAAAACTAGCAGTATATTTTTGTAAAAGCAGTCTTTAATTTTTATTCAAAAGTAAATAAAATAGTGTGCTATTTCAGTATGTATGAAATACATACGAGTGTGTAGCAAATTGGCATTGGAATAATATACTTCAGCAAGTCGCGAACTTTGGTGAGGACACCATTGTTTGCTCCTCTTGTAAAGTACACCATGATATTAGAGTCAGCACAACAGTGAATTATGTAAGAAATAAATCATCTACATTTTTAGATTGACGTTTCTCGATCGTCACGTCAGAAGATTGTATCTGAAACCACTGCGCACGCATGTTTGTGTATGTGTGTGTGTGCGTACAGACAGTGGTGCATCCACCCTTGATGGCACAGTGGAAAATGGCTAAATTAAATGAACAAATTATATTTGATGTGCTCAACAAATTTTAAATTAATGATCCAAATCAAAACACATTGAATAAATTGTTGTGATTTTTAAATTAATGTTTTCTCTTATGAACGGCCAATCAGATTATGTGCCCCGAGCAACACAAACCTAGCTATGCTACTGGCCTGAAAGAATAAAATCTAAGTATCACATCTGCTGTTATGGACTGACTAACGGCACAGCAGTTAAGTCTAGCAGTTGCATCACATGACTGTAAAGATAAGAGCACTCCATAGTGAACGCTTGTTCATCCACCTGTCAATAAATTGACCCCTACATCAACTAACCTGCCCTTCCAAACCACAGCAACTCCCGGAGGCAAATACATCTTATTGGTGTACATAAACTTAATTTTAATTACTGTGTTAAACAGAAAATTTGCACCTACAAACAATTACAAGCATTTTACAGGACCCTTTTAAAACAATTTTTATTCAGGAAAAATATTCCACAAAAAGGAATCCTTAATTGCATTACCATACAACACAATTATTTACACCATTTCATTACATCAGTGTTAATAGCAGCAAGTGCTCCTACTAACAGATTTTAATCCCTGCTGAAAAGTATTATGAACAGATAGATGGACATCTTCCTACCGAGAAGTTATGTGCTGGGAAGCAAAACAGTTAACACAGTGCAATAGTCCATAACATAATGCTGACTTATGTAATAGGGTTTGTTTTTACAACAAGCAGAACTGTTTGTGAAACTTCCTCATTCAATGATGGTGTGATTTTGCTAGTGGAGTGGAATTCTTTTATCCTGGAACACATAGGGACAGGCACCAAATTATCAAACATTCTGTATAAATAATCATAAGAGTATTCCCTTTGTATATCTGTTGCTAGTTTAGGGTCATCAAGTTCCACTCTTGTGGGGGGGGGGGTGTCTTCTCAGTTAAAAGGTAAAGGTAAAGTGATCCTGTACAGGCCCAGTGCAGCCCTGAGGGTGGGTAGAGATATAGCTCTACTCTTCCACAACTGCGGCACTAGAAAGAGGTAAGCGGTCAGAAGCACGCCCCGGCTGCACTTTGCCCCCAGCAAAGACCCGGTATACATTTTACAGGAGGCTGGGTGGGCCACAGGGCAGGTCTACATGGGCGGAAAGTCTCGTCCACACTGGGATTCGATCCCGGACCATCCAGCCCATAGTCAGTCGCTACACCAACTGAGCTACCCGGCCCACATCCTCTCAGTCACTACAGTGATGGTGAAGGACCAGCAGACTGGATCAAGTGTCTTCATAGCTGAAGTAGCTGATGGAGTAGCAGAGAAGGGGACAAGAAATAACACATCTGTCAATGTAGACACACCATTGGTGGCCTTTTGGGAACACTTCCACACTTGTACACTACCCATCAAATGCAGAAGTATCAGGATTTTTGGAGGAAGAGCATTCAGATAAAAGGAAATCTTTTGTAAATGGAAATTTTAATATGTAGAACACAACCAAACGTCAATGTGAAATTTCATGTTCCAGTTCCATCATGTATGCGTTGATGGTTTATAAGAACCCTCTTTACACTGAATGCCTTATTACAAACATCACAAGTATAAGGGCGCTCACCACTATGAATGCGTTGATGCATTACCAGATTGTTCTGATACCTGAATGCCTTATTACATATTGCACATGAATATGGACGCTCGCCACTATGTATGCGTTGATGGCTTATAAGAATGCTTTTTACACTGAATGCCTTATTACACACATTACAACTATAAGGGCGCTCACCACTATGAATGTGCTGATGCCCTGTAAGACTCCTCTGTTGACTGAATGCTTTATTACATAATGCACATGAATATGGGCGCTCACCACTATGTGTGCGTTGATGGTTTATAAGAATGCTCTTTACTCGGAATGCCTTATTACACACATTACAATTATAAGGGCGCTCACCACTGTGTATGCGTTGATGTGATACCAGATTGCTCTGTTGACTGAATGCCTTATTACATACTCCACAACTATAAGGGCGCTCACCACTATGTACGCGGTGATGTTTTATAAGAGTATCCCTTACGCCGAATGCCTTATTACACACATCACAAGTATAAGGGCGCTCACCACTATGTATGTGTTGATGTGTTATCAGATGGCTTTGTTGACCGAATGCCTTATTACACACATCACAAATATAAGGGCGCTCACCACTATGCCTGCGCTGATGAGTTATCAATGTCTTCCGTTGACTGAATGCCCGATCACATACATTACACAAGTAAGGGCGATCACCACTATGTATGTGTTGATGTCTTATCAGATATCTCTTATCACTGAATGCCTTATTACAAACTTTACACAAATAACGGCGCTCACCACTATGTATGCGTTGATGTGCTCTTCGATTACTTCGTTGACTGAATGACTTGTTACACACACCACAAGTATAAGGGCGTTCACCATTATGTATACGTTGATGTTCTATAAGACAGCTCTGTTTACTGAATGCCTTAGCACACAGTTCACATAAATATGGACGCTCACCCCTATATATATCACGGGAATTTCTGCATTCAGCACTGTGTACATAAAGTTGTTCATTCAGATTTCCCTGGTAAAACACAAAGGTTAAACATTAGGATATAATCTGATAGAAAGAACAATGATTTTTATAGAAATGTATACATTAAATAAAAATCCACTGCATCTGAAGAACTGTGTTATTTAAAAGACTGTATTAGATGACAATTTTTTGTACAATCTCTTCTTCAAATAAAACATCAGCTTTTATATTTATGTTACACTTATTTTAGAGTGCTATATGAAATGTATTCTGGAACATTCCTTCACCAATTTAGGAAAGTTAAAGGTATCGAGTATTTTGAGCACACAAATTAATCAGCACACGCCATAAAAGACTGCATGTTTCGTAACAGGCTCTTTTTAATGGATATATTACACTTACACACTATGGCTAGGGTCCACACATTATCCACACACCATGAAGCCATTTCAAAAACTTTGGTGTCAGAAGAATGACATACAGGAATTTCATATTCTGAATTTTAGGCACTGCCTGTGTGTTGAAGTGCACTAGATTTGAAAACATCTGACGTGTGACTACCACCTCACCCACAGCTACGCACAACTAGCGTCAATGAGGACACTGGAAAGGCATGTCTGTATACGTTTTGGAGGTTGGACACATTGAAATCCAGACTGTTATTATGGAGACAAACACGACACTCTAAGTGTATCAAAATCTGTTGCTTGATATCAAAATTATGCGCAAATTAAAGACTGCCTAATAAGATGTACACCCAGAGCCTTGGGTCAGGTCAACATGACATTTATATCTGTACCTAGGAAGGCCAACTATACTGAGGCTAAGGCATATCATCCTATTAGTGTACAGTCATTCATGCAGAAAACGATGCCCCCACTTGACTAGCACGACTTTCACTCGCCTGCAGTGGAACCGACCACACCACTGCAGTGAGATCAGTGACTGATGCAAATTAAATCACGGCTTCCTGCCGATACACTAAAACAGACCCCTTTCTGTATGACCAATACTGCCTTAAATATCCACTATATGTGTTTACTGTAGTACTTGTTCCAGAACAACCTCTCCTACAGTAAACCATATGAAAGCAGGTCACTTAGATGAAATCTGTTAGACGGACACTGATCATATTTCAATGTTTAGAGCTGCTAAATGCATGAATATAAGGGCTGCACAAAAGGATTAAATATGTTCAAAGTGCATGGGTCAATACTGTGCCTGAGCTTCATGTATTCTATAATGTTCTATTCTGTGAGCATACTAAACACACAAACAAAGCCTTGATAAGCACAGCAGTTTTGCTGACATCTTGTAAACAAGGACAGAATTTCCAATTATGGTGCTTTATCATGATTTCCTGATATGAAAGGAACAGCAAGCTGAAAGTTACCCAGACATATACAAAATGCTGTGCTGAATCAGTTTCTTTAGAACAGTCCATCACTGGTCCCCATTCAGAGCAAAAGAAATGCAGTCTACATATTCCAAAACAACTTGAAAATATATTTCAATATTATTCTTTCACTAATGGCCAGACTTCCATAAAGTCTCTTCTCTTCAGGATTACAATCCAAATTTCAAAAGGTGTATGGTATTTTAACACAAAGCACAAAATAATTAAGTGTAATTTCACAGTTTCCTTTTTGGGGGAATAAATGGCCTAAAAGCATTGGCTGCCACCACCTCACACACACCACAAAGCCTTACCTCATGTTTGGTCTTGATTGGTGGAAATATTATAGCTTCTGGAATTTCATCCTGTATATCTATGGCCTCTTCAACTTTTTTACTGATTTCTTCAGGTACATCAACATCACATTCCACACGTGTCTCAATACAGCACCCAGTTTCACCTTCCGTAAAACCCATGCAGTTCTGCAACACCACCACACAAATCATGGTTGCCTTCTCTCATCAGAGGAAACAGGACACATCTATTATCAGCCTTCCACACTACATAAAACTGATAATGCCTGTTTGGATTTCCCATATAAACAATTTGAAAACATGACTAATAAACAACCTCCATGGAGAATCCTTCTTCCACACACCATTATGGCTGCTCCACCAGTCAACAAATTCCTTGCATTTAGAAAACCTACAGGGTCATGACCATTATAAAAGACTGCATATTAAAATGTAAACACGACATTCATTCTGTTAATATACCAACGAAGTTGACAGTGTTGAAGATTACAATGCCAATAAGAACCCTCCACTCACTCTTATCATAAGCCTAACAAAAAAATCCAATCTTCTCATACAATATCATTCAAATACTACTACGCTACCCTCCCAAATGGTTCCTCATGTCCAGGTTTTCTAAGCAAACTTTATGGTCCCTTCATCGTTACTATATGCATGCTACATGCCACATATGTATTTTTTTTGCTATGATTATGATAATATCTGGTGGAGAGTAACAGTCATGAAGCTCACTACAGAATCTTCTACATCCCTCTATTCCTACCTCGCTCCCACACCAAATATTCTCCTAACCACCCTGTACTTCACACACTCAATCTGCATTCTTCTCTTGATGTTTGACACCAAATTTCACACCCACACAAAATGATAGGAACAATGTCAGTTTTATAAATCAGTACATGCAACATTCTGAACTGAACTGCAGCAAGTATAGCCTGAATCTATCCTACTCTTTTTTTTTCAAGATCATGGTCCTTCTCCAATTTTGTAACGATTTAACATATCTCAAACCAGACTTATTTCAAACTGGCAGCAGTACTTCACAAGCAATGTAACATAAAATACAAATTGCTTGAGACTTTACCATAATAACTGCTCAAAATCCATTCTCCACCTTCCATCTGTTGCATGAATACAGATAAACAGAGAAGCCAGAAACTCTTAGTATTTGTTAAATGTGAACAACACTCAACAAAAAGACATAAACTTAAACCATGTTCCACTGTCAATACTTGATATGCCATTGGCTCTTTATTCTCTTTCTCTGCTACGTCATTGAGCTCTCCCCATCCTGAGCAAGCTCGATCCAGTCCATTCCCCCAAATATCTCTTTCTGAAGAACCATTTTAATATTATCCTACCATCCATGCCTCCATCTCCCACGTGGTCTCTTTCCCTCAGGTTTCCAACCAAAATCCTGTATATGCGTCTCCTATCCCCTATACCCACTACATGCCCCGCACATCTCATTCTTCTCCATTTTATCACACGAACAATATTGGTTGTGAGGTACAGATCATTGTTCCTCATTAAGTTGTGCTTTTCACTTCCCTGTTACCTCATCCATCTTATCTTGAACTATTCTACTCAAAACACTACTATAAAACACCATCAGGCTACATTCCTCCCGCAATCTTGAGCAACAAAGTTTCACACCCATACAAAACAACAGGAAAAATTATAATACTGTATATTTCAATTTTGAGGTGCATCATCCCTGTTGTGTTAGATCAATAATAAAGAATATTGTGTATTACACATACAGTCAAACACAACTATATTTCACCTGGTAGTACAGTAGGAATACAACTACATGTTTTGGCCCTGTAAGTTAACTCACAACCTGAAGATGGCCCACATACATGAGGGGTGTTCAATAATTTATCTACCTGAGAAAGAAAGAAACAACTTATCACAAAAAAATATTTTTTATTTTTCAATGTAGTCCCCTAATAACTCAACACACTTCGCCCACTTTTGTTGCAATGACTTTATCCCCCTGGAAAAAAAATATTTTGACTGCTCTTCAAACCAGGTCATGACTGCTCCTTGACTTCTTCATCGCTTGAAAATCGTTTACCCCGAAGAAATTTTTTCGTAACTTGGAATAGAAAATAATTTGAGGGAGCTAGGTCTGGACTGTAGGGTGGGTGATTTAGCTGTTGGAACCCACACTGCCGAATGGCAGCTTTTTGATTTGTTAAGGTCCTTCCCAAATACGAGTGAAAGTCATTAAAAGAACAGGAATTTAATTCTAAAGTGCATGGAAAAGTATGCCCAACTAAAATCTTATTTCTGGACATAAAATGGCTCCTTAGTAATATGCCAAAATGGGGGTCATGGCGATCGAACAGTATGAGCCTGCGCAATAGCTTGTACAACATGGCCGCTCCACTGTCAACTTGCACTGTGGAAGAGCAACGAAGCGTTATTAATTTTTTGTGGTCAGAGGGTGTGAAAACTTCTGAAATCTACAGAAGAATGAAGGTTCAGTATGGAGACAGTTGTATGAGTCAGGGGAGAGTGTATGAATGGGTGGAAAGATTTCAAAATGGAAGACAAAACGTCAGTGATGAACACCGGAGTGGGAGACCACTTAGCGTGGCAACTGAGACAGTGAAACAGCAGATCGAGCAGTGAATCCATCACTACAGGTGAGTCACTATTGATAAAATTGCCATAGAATTCAACATGAGTCACGGCTCTGCTTACAATATTGTCCATGATGACCTCAGGTATAGAACAGCGTGTAGAAGATGGGTCCCAAGGAATTTGTCCCATGATCACAAGCGTGCATGGCAGGCGATTTGTCAGGAGCATTTTGACCGTCATGCTTGTGAAGGAGATGATTTTCTCCATCAAATTGTGACAGGAGACAAGTCCTGGGTGTACCCTTATGAACCAGAGAGTAAGATACAATCGATGCAGTGGAACCACCCATCGTCTCCGGCCACCAAAAAATTCAGGACACAGGCTTCCACTGGGAAAGTCATGCTGACCATCTTTTGGGATGTCAATGGCCCTATGTCGGTGCACTTCCAGGGAAAGGTTCAAAATGTGACTAGTGCTCAATACAGTCACATTCTAGTGAATGAGATGAAGCCCGCGATATGATCAAAACGCCAGGGACTTCTCTCAAAAATGGTACTGTTGCTTCATTACAACACCCGCGCCCATACAGACGCGCATACAGTGGATACACTACGTAGGCGTTGAAACATCCACCATAGAGTCTGGAATTGGTGCCATTGGACTTTCACTTGTTTGGACACATGAAAGAACATTTGCGGGGCCAGAAGTTTGCAGATGACGAGGTAATGGAAGCGGTGCAAAGTTGGTTAAAGGCCACAACAAAAAGCTTTTTCTAGAGGGCATCCATGAGCTTGTGGAAAGTTGGGCCAAGTGTGTTGTGAAGAAGGGCGACTATGTTGACAAATAAGACACAAACAATTTCTATAAGCACTCTTCTAAAAAAGTTATTATAAAATTCCTGTCATTTAATGACTTACCTTTGTATTTGAACTGATTCACCATTTTGAAGGATCTATTATCAAGCTTCATATTGTGACTTCGTCCTGCACCCTGATCTCGAGACATGACCATGTACTTAGTTTTATCAGCACTTACTTCCAGTCCATTCTCCCTAGTAGCAACTACTAAAGCTTTTGCATATTTCTTTACAGTGTGTACACTTCCTCCCAATATATAAATATCATTAGCATTAACTAGAATGTGTACCATTTAATTTCAATACATCGTGGTTTATCTAATCCCTCCTAATGGCGTATTCTAAAGCAAAGTTGAGAAGCAATGGTGGTAAACCATCTCCTTGTTTCAAACCTCTCCTAAAAGGAAACATGTCAGACTAATTCTTGCCAAAAATGGACTCTGCTTTTCATTCATTCAGACACATTTCTATTAGCCTTACCAGTTTCATGGGGATACCAAACTCAATCGGCATATTACATGTATACAAGTCCTCCCACATAACTGAATCATAAGACTTCTTGCAGTCTATTAACAGCTGATGCACTGTTTCATTGTATTCCCAATTTTGTTTCAAGCATTTTATGAATGCAGAATATATGGTCAGTATTTGAGCTGCTGCGTCAAAATCCATATTGATGATTCGCAATAATTTCCTCTGAATTTGGAGTTAACCTTTACAGCAGGATGTAGGATATAATTATGTATGTAGTTGGCAAATGTAATATTCTCCTATAATTACTACAACCTGTTTTATTGCCTTCTTATAGATATATAAAATGATCTACTCCTTCCACTCCTCAGGCAATACCTCCTTAATCCAAACAGAGGACTTAAGTTTACTAATCTCAGAGAGAAATATTCTAATCCCTGCCTTTATCAATGATGCTGGAATTTGATCAATAACTGGGGATTTGTGTTCTTTTTGTTCTTCTATAGCCTCAAACGTGCTCGGTTCAAGCACTAGCGGTTCTGCCATATGCATTTCTGTCTGCCTTAACATTATTTGCCCCATGTACATAGAACACACGAGAAAAACGGTTTCTCCACCTCGCTAAAATACTATGGGAGCATGTAATCAAATAACTCTTCTCAAACCATACTGCATTAGTACTAGGCTGGTAAACCTTCATAAAATCACTGAAGCCCCTCTACAAGTGACTGATATATTTGAGCTTAACTATTAGTTTAAGGTTCCTCAATTTTAGATTTCAGATATTCCTTTTTTATCCTGAAATGCCTGCTAAATTCATGTCTTACATTGTTTTGAATATCTACACTGATTTGGCTTGGATCCTGCAACCATTACACCTTAGCCTGCTTCCTTTGATCTAAAAAACCTAAACATTCTTCATCAAAACATGGTTTATGCTGATTCAATTCGTGCAGAATTAAACTCTCTTTAGCTTAGGTTTTGATATTCCCTTTAAAGTTCTTCCAACTTCTATGAATTTCCTTCTTATCACTTAAGTTCTCCAAAGACGCAAACCTGTTTCAAAGCTCAATCTGATACTGTTTCCTAACCTCCACCTATTTACCTTTCTGAGATTAAATCTTTTCACATCAAACTTCTGTGATGCTTATTTACGCTCTGTCTTCACCATAAACTCACACCTAAACACCACATAACACACTGCCAGAATGCAGACTCCACAGTACAAGCTTGCACCACTGTTAACACTACAATGTCACATATGTAACATACCTTATCTGCAGCCATCACTGCTAGTAACGCTACTGCCAAATGATCCTCCTCCTCCTGTGTTCGCAAGACCTCATCCACTCTTATATCACTGACCTCACTGCCATCAGCAGAAAGAGTTAGAAGTGTCTCACTGCACACAGATGGTACTGTTACCCCTAAATCCATGCCATTCTGTAAACAAACACACATATATCAGCCAGAGCTGTGCTCTCATTATATACAATAAAACACAAACATTACAACCGTTTGTAAAGCATGAACCTCCCTTGCAGTGGAGAATCACAAATTGAGAGAAAAGGTTGTTTCCTGAAACTGTAGCACTCAAAGTGGAATTACATCACTTGTTATTTGCTGTCTGTGTTCAGTCACTCCATCTACAGCCTGTCACAGCAACATATACTGGTAACATAATGTGACAGGAAGACTACTGACACAGCCCTCAGTACACACTTGCACACACACAATATGA
>Ga0123354_10007861_pt1 | contig 16147 bp, 14 predicted proteins | sample TergutLab28metaG_2_FD_97872 | JGI IMG/M metagenome (GOLD analysis project Ga0123354, IMG submission 97872) | Labiotermes labralis P4 segment gut microbial communities from Petit-Saut dam, French Guiana - Lab288 P4 | ecosystem: Host-associated > Arthropoda: Insects > Digestive system > Gut ...
CCAGAGTCCACAAGACAGGTCAAAATCAGTCCGAAAAGCAGCTTTACAAGGTAGTTTTCGGCCATTTTTGGCCTTGTAGACATAGGTTTCTCCAGTGCTTCAGACTTTTTGAGCATCCTGTTAGAGAAACTGTGCACAACACACCTGTTTTGATACGATAATGTCATTCAAAATAGGGAAGTTCCGATGAAAAAATGCCTGAGCCTTGCCTTTTGCCCAAGGCCGCGAAGCTGGAGGTGTTCCTGTCTTCATGACACACTTCCTGTTACTTCCCAGCGAAGAATACGGCTTGCGAACACCCTGATCCGAATTCTTCGCTGGCAGGAAATTAGGCTATTCCACGATTATCCGCCCATACAGGGGCTGTACCGGGCGGCTGTTATGATGATGCACCGCCGCAGCGAACTGCTCGGCCTGTTCCTTGGAAATGGTAAGGGCCTCCTTCAAAACCAGCCAGCGCACCCCTTCGGTACAGGGCGGCGTGGTCAGCGAACCGCTGAAACGGTAATACGCCAGTTGCTTCGGCAGCAACGCCTTGACATCCACCTCTTTGGCCAGTGGCGTCGGTTCGCCTTTTTCTTTGGGCATGACTGTCCAGATTTCTCCCAATGGCTTATTGGCGTTACCCTCTTTGTACATCACCCCCAATACTACTAGTTCGCCTTCTGGGCTTTTGTGAACGAAATGCGCTTCCAGCGGGAAGGACTTTCCTTTAATCAGGTTTTCGCTCGGCGTATGGAAGTGGAGTTGTAGCAGTTCGAAGGTTTTACCGTCCAGTTGCAAGGTGCTGCCGCCCGAAACATTGACCTGCACCGTATGCCCGTTATTGACGATGGCCTGCGGGCCACCCTTGTACTGCAACTGCAACGGTTTTAAGCCCGTTTTCAGCGCGCCTTCGATATTGACCGGCGTCTGGTTGAGGCCACGGGCACACATGTCAAATTCGGGAGAAAGTTTTCCCCAGTTTTCAGGCGCGCCATCCCCTTCGTACCCCCAGCTTTGTCCGGCAGGTTCGGCGGCTTGCGTGGCCTGCGCGAATATCATGGCAGCAAACGGCAAGGCGAAAAGCAAAGTCTTTTTCATGCAGGACTCTCCTCTAAATTTGCGTTGAACGCATCACAACCCCACGACATGTGGAGCATCTTTAGTTTTTTGGAAGGAGAATGAAAAAATGCAATTTCCATATTACAGCACGACAATAATCAGAATGTTGTGTCAAATGTCATGCATAGAAGCCATACGTGACAAGGAAAAGGGCATTTGAGCCAACATACAAGACGTATATGGCTCTGGCTATTTTGAAAGAAGTCGAGGCAATTTAATCTGCATCCAGCAGCCCGACGAGGAAATCTGTCGGGTTGTATTAAGTTTTTTTGCCAGAAGAGCAACCTGGACTACACGAGCTTTGGGAGCACCTCACTCGCGGCGGCGTTGGTACCAAGGCGGGGACTGCCGGGTTAATTCCCCTCCGTGGAGGGGTGCCCCGAAGGGGTGGGGTGGTTGCAGGGACATGGGATGGCAGCAACGCTGGGGTTCACTTTGCTCACCCCATCCTATGATTTACGCATACTGTAGTTTGTGTAACCACCCCACCCTGAAGGAAACTCTATGCAACGCATATTTTTTGCTTCAGTATCGCCACATTGATTCCAACCGCTTGCACAATCGTCTGAACACGCGTCGAACGCAATCCCAGTCGTTCATGACGGGGTAAGCGAGACAATTGCTTATGGGTCGAAGTGACTCAAAAAAGTCGATGTTATAAGGAGGGCTTTTATGAAACTTGAGGGAACACTGCTGATTGTGAAGGAAATAGACGCCTCACGCCGTTTTTATCAGGATGTCCTGTTCAGGAAAGTGGTACTGGATTTGGGCGTATACGTCGTTTTTGAAGGTGGTTTTTGTCTTTTGACCGAAGGGCAGTGGGCGGAGTTTCTTGACAACAAGCCGGTTCCGTTCGGCTATGGCAATAACGTCTGCGAGCTTAGTTTTGAAGATGAGGACATCGATGCCTTTATGGAACACCTCCGGAAATTTCCGGACATAAAGGTGCTGACTTCGCTCAAGGAATACGCCTGGGGGCAACGATCCATCCGTTTTTACGACCCGGACGAGCATATCATTGAAGTGGGCGAGAGCATGACAGTGGTGGTCAAGCGTTTCCTGCGCTCTGGCCTGTCGGTTGAGGAAACCATGCAGAAATCCATGTTCCCGCGTGAATTCGTGGAGATGTGTGCCAAAGAATTGGCCTGACGTGGCGGGGAAGGGGACGGCTGATTGTGTTGTTACGGTCGGGTGTTTTCTATCATCTCCTTCACCACATCTGCCACCTCCTGAACCGTAAACCCGAAATGCTCAAACAGCTTCCCCGCCGGGGCTGAGGCGCCGAAGGTGTCGATGCTGATGATTTGCCCGTCCAGGCCGACGTATTTGCGCCAGAAGTCGCCGTGGGCGGCTTCGATGGCGACGCGGTGGATGTGCTGGCCGAGGACTTTGAGGCGGTATTCCGGGCTTTGGCGGTCAAATACGTTGGTGGAGGGCATGGAGACGACGCGGGTGGGGATGCCTTCTTTTTCCAGGGCGGCCTTGGCATCGAGCGCCAGTTTGACTTCGGAGCCGGTGGCGATGAGCACGGTCTGGGGGGCGTTGGCGTCGGCGAGGATGTAGCCGCCTTTTTTGATGTCGCCTGCATCGATGCTGCCCGTAACGGCGGGCAGGTTCTGGCGGGAAAGGGCGAGCAGGGTGGGGCCAGCCGTGCGTTCGATGGCGGCTGCCCAGGCCACTGCCGTTTCCGTGGCATCGCATGGTCGCCAGACGTCGAGATTGGGGATCAGGCGCAGGCTGGGGATGTGTTCGATGGGTTGGTGCGTGGGGCCGTCTTCGCCCAGGCCGATGGAGTCGTGGGTGTAGACCATGACCTGCCGCAGGCGCATGAGCGCGGCCATGCGGATGGCGTTGCGGGCGTAGTCGGAAAAGACGAGGAAGGTGGCGGTGTAGGGGATCAGGCCGCCGTGGAGCGCCAAACCGTTGGCAATGGCGGTCATGCCGAATTCGCGCACGCCGTAGTAGCAGTAGTTGCCGCCTTTACTGGCCGTTACGCCCCGGCTGCCCTGGACGAAGGTCAGGTTGGATCCGGCAAGGTCGGCAGAGCCGCCGAAGAGTTCCGGCAGATGAGGGAGCAGGGCAGCAATCGCGTTCTGGCTAGCTTTGCGGGTGGCGATGTTTTCCGTTTTTTCCTTGCAGGCAGTAATGAACTGCGCTGCAATGTTGGGCCAGTCGGCGGGAAGTTCCCGGCGGATGACGCGGCGCTCGAACGCGAAGGCAAGTTCGGGGAAGGCCGCACGGTAGGCGTCGAACCGCTGTTGCCATTCGGCTTCCAGTGCTTTCCCTTTTGTTCGGGCATCCCAGGCGGCGTAAACGTCGGCGGGGATTTCAAACGGGGGGTGCGGCCAGCCGATGGCTTCCCGCGTGGCAGCGGCTTCGTCCGCGCCCAGCGGTGCGCCGTGGCAGTCGTGGCTGCCCGCCTTGTTGGGGGAACCCATGCCGATGACGGTTTTGCAGCAGATGAGCGAGGGCTTTTGGGTTTCTTTCCGTGCGGCTGCCAGGGCGGCTTCGATGGACTGGGCGTTGTGACCAGGAACGTCGGGAATGACATGCCATCCGTAGGCTTCGAAGCGTTTTGGGGTGTCGTCGGAGAACCAGCCATCGACATGGCCGTCGATGGAAATCCCATTGTCGTCGTAAAAGGCAATCAGCTTGCCGAGGCCAAGCGTGCCCGCGAGGGAACAGGCTTCGTGGGAGACGCCTTCCATCATACAGCCGTCGCCCAGGAACGCGTAGGTGTGATGGTCGACGATGGTGTGGCCGGGGCGGTTGAATTCAGCGGCAAGCAGTTTTTCCGCGAGCGCAAAACCGACGGCGTTGGCGATGCCTTGACCGAGCGGGCCTGTGGTGGTTTCTACGCCGGGTGTGTGGCCGGTTTCCGGATGCCCGGCGGTTTGGGCGCCGAGTTGGCGGAAGTTTTTGATCTCGTCGATGGAAAGCGCGTAGCCCGTGAGATGGAGCAGGGCATAGATGAGCATGGAACTGTGCCCGTTGGAGAGGACGAAGCGGTCACGATCCGGCCAATTCAGGTTGGCGGGGTTATGTTTCAAGGTGCGCCGCCAGAGGACTTCGGCGATTTCCGCCATGCCGAGCGGTGCGCCGGGATGCCCGGAATTGGCCTTTTGGATGGCGTCGATGGCAAGCGCGCGAAGTGCGCCGGTGATCGGATTGAAAGCCGGGGCGGCAGAGGATGGTTGCGACATGATGGGCCGGAATATGGAGAAACTACGAATTATCCAGGAAAGGCGTGTCGGCGTGAAATTCAGCGTTTCAGGTTTGAATCACCCGCGAGGATTGAAACGCGGTACGTATGTTCAGGAATGCGATTGCAGCCAATTGCGCCACTCGACAAACAGCAAGGGGTTGGTGGCGGCGATGATACTGCGTTTGACCGCTGGCCCCGCAAACAGGGTGCTACCGTCCAGCGAGCAGGCTTGCCCTTGCGCTTCGGACAGGATCAATTGCCCGGCAGCGTAATCCCACAACATTTGTCCTCCGTGCATGTACACATCAAAGCGGCCTGCGGCGAGGAAACACCATTCCAGCGCGCTGGAGCCGAAGTTGCGCTGTGAAAAATACGGTGGGCGCGCCACCAGTTCGTCGCCGAGGTGAGAGCTGACTTGCTTGAGGTCGAAACCTGCTACTGCTTCGCGCAGGCGGCGGGTCGTGCGCCGTAGCGGCAACGCTTCATCGTTGAGGAAAGCGCCCGCACCTTGAGCGGCCAGAAAACACTCTTCACTGATCGGGTTATAGACCACGCCGAGGCGCGGTTTGCAATCGAAGAGCCAGGCGATCGAGACTGCAAAAAAAGGGATACCGTTGATGAAGTTGGTCGTGCCGTCGATGGGGTCGATGCACCATAGGCCGCTACGTCCTGCGCTCCACAAACGGGCCTGCATTTCTCCGCTCATCTCTTCGCCCAGCACTGGCCCTGGCAGAAGGGTTGGCAAAACTTCGACGAGCCGGCGCTGAGTAGCAAGGTCAGCTTCTGTAAAAAGCGACCCATCGGCCTTGCGTCCGCGCGATACCTTGAGATAACGTGGAAGAATTTCCGCTGCCGCAATTTTGCGCACCAGCTCTTCGAGCAACCTCGCCTTATTCAACAGCACACAGGGTGCTGCCAGTAGCGTGTTGGCCGATTGCGCGGTACGGGAAAAATGGAGAGACGAAGGCATACGCGCAATAATACGATGGTTTCCCGTTTTTATTTTCCCGGAGTTTTACCGCGTGCAGGAGAAGTTGTGCTTCCACCTGCGAGTGCGCATCATGCCCTGAAAGTTTTACGCTTGAGGAGCGGCGATTCTGTGGTGCTGTTTGACGGAAGCGGTGGCGAACTGCATGCGCGCCTCGACATTCGCGGCCACCTGGCGGTGGCGGTCGGCGCCCAATGGCAGGAGGTAAGCCGGGAGCCGCCGCTCGATATTGTCCTGGTACAGGCGCTGGTAAGCGGTGACAAGATGGATTGGGTCATCCAGAAGGCGGTGGAACTTGGGGCCACTGGTATCATTCCCGTACAGGCAGCGCGCTCGGTATCGCGTCTTGCCAGTGAGCGTGTCGGCAAAAAGCGCGAACACTGGCAGCAGGTTGTGATTGCCGCCTGCGAGCAGTGCGGGCGTAACCGCCTGCCTTTCGTCGCTCCGGTGCAAAGCCTTGCTGCCTATCTTGCAGAGCCTCAAAATGCCGCACGGTGGGTTCTCGTGCCGGGTGGTGAGCGTCTTTCAGTAATCCAGCCCGCCCCTATTCATCTTCTCATTGGCCCCGAAGGCGGATGGAGCGATGAGGAACTGACGCTTTGCCTGCGCGCCGGCAGCCGGCCGGTTGGGCTGGGGCCACGCGTCCTGCGCACTGAGACCGCTGGCTTGGCGGCATTGGCTGCCTTGCAGGCGAAGGCAGGAGATTTTTAGGTATATGGGATATGGCGAACAGGTGCAATCGCCCTGTCTCTCCCGCAAGCAGGCGAGGGGAATTTTGAGTCAACTCGAACCGGAACCGCTCCATATGTCTGCGTATGATTAAATCAAAACGATAGGGCACAAATCAGCGCGTATTTTCGGACAGCCAGGCGTCGAATGGCTGTCTGTTGGAAGAGAGTTTATAGATTACTTCCATATTGGCTTTGAGTGTCTTGGAATTTCGATGCTGGATGCCAAATTTTTTTTCGAAAATTTTGTAAGCCGTGAGTTTTTCGGAAAGAGCATGGTCGTAATCGCCATGGTCGATATATACGTTGCCAATATCGCTATGGATTGCCGCAACAGCGGGATGGTTTTTGCCCAGTCTTTCTTCTTCGATCACGAGCACCTTATTGTACCAAGTCAATGCATTTTTGAAGTCGTTCTGGTCATCGTATATTTTGGCTATGCGATAGTAGTCCGTGATGGTTTCTGGATGATTTTTTCCTCGTGCCTGTTCCCGGAGTTCGACAGTTTTCTTGTGCCACTCCAGCGACTTGGTGAAATTGCCCTGGCGATGATAGACCTTGGCGATATTTTCATGATTTGTAATTCTGATGTCGATGTGTTCGCGAGGCGTGCGGTTCCGGATTGACAATGCTTTTTGATACCACTCCAACGATTTTTCGTAGTCGCCCTTGCTTAAGTTGACCCAGGCGAGGGCATCGTAGGTTGCAATGGTTTCAGGGTGTGTTGGACCCAGTGTTTTTTCGCGAATCAGCAAAGTTTTCAGATACCAGTCGATTGCCTGCGTGTATTGGGCTTTGGAAATATGCTGTAGGGCAATGTTGTCGTATTCCTTTGCTGTTTCCAGTACGCCTTTTGGCGGTCCAGCGGCTTTCTGCACTTCTCTCCCTTCGTCTGAGGGGGCGGTGACGCAGGCAGATAGAGCAAACAGGGTGCAGGCAAGGGTAAGGGATGAATAGTCCGAGAAAAGTTTCATGATGTTTTCTCTCTCCGGGGCGAGCGTCCTGCGCTACGCCTCGCACATTTCGGGTTATCGTAGGGATTCTTCAAGCCATTCGGTGAATGGCATAACGTTTCCCGATTTGTCATAGGCGCGTGCCAGATTGACCCTTATTGCCTTGGTCGTTGGATTTTCTTCACCGAATGTGTTCAGCAAAATCCGGTAAGCTTTGAGATATTCCGGCAAAGCGAGCGTGTAGTCACCCTGAAGCCGATAAACCTCGGCAATGTTGTTGTAGGTCATGGCAGCATTGGAGTCGCTTTCAGGCTGTCCTTTTTCCTGAATTTCCAATGCCTTTTTGAACCAATCCATTGCAGTGGCATAGTCACCTTGATGGAAAAAAACCAAACCAATGTTGTTGTAAGTCTTGGCTGTGTCAGGATGGTCGCTGCCAAGTGTCTTTTCGCTAATGGCCAGATCCTTGTAATACCACTCCAGTGCCTTTTTATATTGCCCCAGGCTATCGTATACCAAAGCGATATTGTTGTAGGTTTCCGCAGTATCCGGGTGATCTTTGCCCAGTAAATTTTCTCGAATCTCCAGAGCCTTGTGGAGCCAATTTAGAGATTCGGTGTATTTCTTCTGGTTACGGTAAACTTCCCCGATTGCGTTGTATACCGCAGCGAGATTTTTCCGGATTGTGATTGTATTTGTGTGTTCATTTCCAAGGGACTTTTTGTAATACGGAAGTATTTGTTCAAAATTGTTCCGGGCCTTTTGGTACATCAAGAGCGCATTCGCGTAATCGCCGTGGCGATAATATTCCCCGGCGGCTTCGTGGTTACTCAGGGCCTCGTTTTCGAGTGACTTGAGTTTGTCGAATTCGGCCCGAGTCAGCTTTTGGATAGCGGTTTGCGGTGTTTTAGAGGCGGTTCCGGGTTTTGCCGCCTTTTTAGCTGAGGAGGCTACGGTTCCAGGTTTTGGCGAAACGGTTGGCGGTGTGGCCTCGGATTGCGCGGTTTCCGAAGCCGGGGCCTGCGATGTTTCATCCGCTGGAGAATCTTCTTTGTTGGCATAGACGATGGCAATCACGATGCCGACAATGATGGCAAGTAATATGAGAATGGCAAACGGACTGTTTTTTTTCTGGGAAAAGTCCTGTTCGATCGTGATGTTGTTCAACTGTGAGGTTTCAGGTTGTTTGTCGGATACTTCCTGCTCGAATGAGGTGTTTTCTAATTGTGAGGTTTCGGGCTGCTCACCGGACACTTCCTGGTCGGTCATGGTGTCCAGAGAGGGTTCTTTCTGTTCAACAGTGTTTTCCGTACTCATGAATGACTCCTGGCAGCATGTGATATTGATTGGTCAGGTAGGGTAATAAGGCGCGCCAGCGTATCGAGAGCCGCATTGGGGGCATAGGGAAACGTTCCCAGTAGCGGAGCATCGAGACGGTAACGCAGAAAGTCTATATTTTCATACAAATATGGTATGTCTGGATATAGACAATTTGCAATCCAGCCTTCCAGGCGTAAATTACGGGAGATGATAGCTTCAGCAGAGAGCAGTGCGTGGTTGATACAACCCAACCGGATGCCGACTACAAGGATAAGGGGCAAATCCAGTTCGCGCGCAATGCGCGGGGCATCGATTCCTTCGTCCATAGGCGAAAAGAACCCGCCCGCGCCTTCAACGAACAGGCAATCGCAACGCCGGACGAGTTCGTCAAAGGCGCGACGGATGCATGCGGGTTCGATATGGATGTTTTCTTCCCGTGCCGCGATGTGCGGGGAGACGGGCATGCGCAGGCAGTAGGGGTTGATCAGTTCCATTCCTGGGTTGAAACTGCCGGCAGCCTGCAACCGTGCCGCGTCTTCATTGATGAGCTTGCCGTCGATGATTTCAGCCCCTGATGCCACCGGCTTCATGCCAAGCGTTGTGAAGCCTTGCGCGCGCGCTACGTGGATGAGGGCACAAGTGGCAAATGTCTTGCCTATCCCGGTGTCGGTTCCGGTGATGAACCAGGCGCGGAATGTATTCATGCAGGCTTCCTCAGGGCAAGCAGGATCAAATCATATGTTGCGGGCAGTGTGCCGTCCGGGCGGCGAAAGGCTTCGTAAGCGCACTGGAGCGCCTGCCAACCTTTGCGCCCGATCGTCCGGCGGCGTCGCTGGCTTGTGACGGTGCGTGCGCCAATAGCCTTGATGTTACCAAGGAGTGCGCGCAAATCGGCAGCAAAATCAAATAGCGTTTCGTGCGCATGAAATTGAATGGTCAAACCGGCGGTTTTGGAAGCTGCCAGCCAATGTTCCACGGAGATAAAGTCGATGACGTGGTCGCCGTCGTCCACCGCGCCGAAAGCGGTGCGCAATTCGTGAAGGGTGCGGGGGCCAAGGGTGGCAATCCGTGCTACGCCACCCGGAGAAAGAACCCGGAAGACTTCCCTGAACGTTGCTTCCGGGGAACACCACTGGAAGGCGAGGTTCGACCAGTAAAAGTCGATGGATCCATCGGTCAGCGGCAGGCATTCGATGTCCGCGCAAACGAGGTGTGGCGCGCATGCTGTGCGGGCGGCGTGCGCGAGCATGGCAGTGGAAAAATCGAGCGCGATGCACTGCGCATGCGGGAAAAACGCCGATAACGCAGGCAGGGACTGCCCGACGCCGCATCCGGCATCCAATACGCGGTGCACATGGGTAGGCAGCGTTTGCGCGTGGGTGAGGGCGAGCAGCCGTTGGGCAGCCGCGCCCTGCACATGGCCGGCAGCACCGTAAGTGGGCGCTGCACGGTCGAAGGCGCGGCGGATCTGGGTTTTATATGGGTCGAAAACGTTGTTCATTGACTGGCTGACACGTCAGTGTGAGAGCCGATTATTGCTTTTACTCCAGACGAATGAAACCCGTTTCACGTTGCACAGCAATTCGTAGGCAATGGTTCCGGCGGCCTGTGCAACCTTGTTGACGGAAACCTGCCTGCCCCAGAGTTCGACGACGCTGTCGATTCCTGCTTCCGGGATGTCGGTGAGGTCGATGGTGAGCATGTCCATTGATACGCGCCCGATCAGGGCGGTGGGCTTGTTGTCGACGGCTACGGGAGTGCCATCGGGGGCGGAACGTGGATAGCCATCGGCGTAGCCCATCGCTACCAGCCCGACGCGGGTGGGGCGTGCGGCGACGAACCTTGCGCCGTAGCCGACAGGTTCTCCGGCGGCGATGTTGCGCACGGCTATGACGCGGCTTTCCAGCGTCATGACGGGGAGCAGGCTGTTATCTTCTCCCGGCATGGGATCCGCGCCGTAGAGCATGATGCCGGCACGCGCCCAGTTGCGATGGGCATCCGGCCAGCCAAGGATAGCAGCGGAGTTGGCAAGGCTGCGTGCGCCGGACAGCCCCTTTGTTGCTTCGTCGAAGATGCGGATCTGTTGGGCAGTGGCATCACAGCCCGGTTCGTCGGCGCGCGCGAAATGACTCATGAAGCCGCATTCTTCTACCTTGCCGCAGGTCATGAGTTGCCGCCAGACCCGCTGCACATCGGCAGGCGGAAACCCGGCGCGGTTCATGCCGCTGTTGATTTTGAGCCATATATGGATCGGTGCGGGTAAGTCGGTTCTCTCGATCATTTTAATCTGGTCGGGATGATGAACCGCAGGCCAGAACCCGTGATGGATGGCTTCGAGCAGTTCGTCGGGGCTGAATACGCCTTCGAGCAGCAGGATGGGTCTCCTGATGCCGGAATTGCGTAGGGCGATTGCTTCTTCGAGAAAGGCAACCGCGTAGCCATCGGCATCCGGGGACAGAGCCTGTGCGCAGGCAACCGCACCGTGACCGTAGGCATTGGCCTTGACTACGGCAAAGACGCGTCCGCCGTGGCGCTGGTGGGCAATGTGATAATTGTGGCGCAGGGCGTCGAGGTCGATCAGGGCGCGGGCAGGGCGCATGGAAGAGTTATAGCTGCGAAAGAAGGAAGCATGTTTCAATCCACGCCCGTGGCCGGGCGACAAAAGCGCTTGAAAGAGGTTACGCCTCTCCCAAGCGAGATTATCCCCCTAAAGGGGGAAGTTTCTAACCATGGTTTGTTTTTGATGAAAGGAAGAAGCGTAAAAATAGTGCACCAATCTGTGTGTATGCTGCAATCAGGATGCCACAGAAAAACAAGAGAAGTGAGATGTTCTTGTTATTACGGTATAGTGGGAATCAACCGGCTATTATCAGAACCGGCCTTCAGGCCGGTTCTGGCAAGCTTTTTGAAGGGGTTTGCATCCCTTCAAAAGAATCGCTGAATCCCCAGCCTACAGGCCGGGGATTCAAACCGAAATCAGTTTTACCATGATGTCATGGGCGGTGTTTCAAACAGAGGCCGTTTTATGATGAAAGCATTCTTTCCGAAATGGGGCTTGATCCTGGGCGCTTTATTGGCTGGGGGGCTGGCTGTGCCTGCGGCTGGCCAGGAAGGGTACGAAGAAAAGCCCATGTGGGAAGCCGGGTTGGGCGTGGGTGTGGTGTCGTTCCCGGAATACAGGGGTTCGAGCCGCCAGCGTACATGGTTGTTGCCTATGCCATATGTTATTTATCGCGGCAAAATTCTCCGGGCGGATCGTGGGGGCCTGCGCGGCATGCTCTTCGATAGCGAGCGGGTGGAACTGAACCTGAGCCTTTCCGCCTCTGTGCCCGTCTATAGCAGTGACAAGGGGCCTCGCCAGGGGATGCCTGATTTGCGTCCGACGGTGGAATTTGGTCCGTCGCTTGCGTTCAACCTATGGCGCAACGAGATGCGCAATGAGCGGCTCGACCTGCGCCTGCCGGTACGTGTGGCTTATGGCGTCACTGGCGGGTTCAAGTATGCCGGGTTGATTTTTGCGCCGAGCCTTAACTATAACACGCCCCTTTTTGGCCGCTCGGGCTGGGGCCTTGGTGCAAGTGCCGGGCCGATCTTTGCTAATGCCCGTCAGCACAGGTATTTTTACGAGGTCGAACCGCGCTATGCCACGCTGGATCGTCCGGCTTATAGTGCCTCGGGCGGTTATTCCGGGTCACAGTTCTCTGTCATGCTCTCGAAGCGGTTCGAGAAAATCTGGTTTGGCGGTTTCATGCGTTACGACACCCTGCACGGTGCGGCTTTCGTCGATAGCCCTTTGGTGGAACGCAAGAATTCCTGGATGGGCGGATTGGGTGTAGCGTGGATATTCGGCAAATCTGACCGGACGGTCAATTTCAGCGAGAACGATTGAGTGCTGGCCCGTTCAATGCACGGAACCGGGAGTATCCGGTTCCGTTGCAGGATAGCGCTTGAGGGCGATCAGGGCAGCGACGCAAAAGAGGGCACCGGCAAGGAAGGTGGCAGGCGCGCCCAGGTAATCCCACAGCAAACCGGCGGCTACGCTGGCAAGCAGCATGGCAATGCCGCTGATGACGTTGAAAATGCCGAAGGCCGTGCCACGAAGTTCTGCCGGTGCGGTTTTTGCCACCATCGCTGACAGCAGCCCCTGGGTGATACCCATGTGCATGCCCCAGAGCGCGACCCCGGCCAATACGGCACCCCAATGCTGATGAGACGCAAGCACCAGGTCAGCGGCAATCAGCACGATCAGGCCGATGGCAAGCAGGCGGCGGTGGCTCATGCGGTCGGAGAGCCTGCCGAAAGGCCAAGCCGTGAGCGAGTAGACAAGGCTCATTGCAGCCATTACCAACGGGACGAAGGCGGGCGGTATGCCGCATTGCAGGGCGCGCAGCACGAGGAAGGCTTCGCTGAAACGAGCCAGCGTAAAGATCGCGCCGATGGCAGCTACCCGCCAATAAGAGGCGTCGAGCCGCCGAAGGTTGTCGCGCCGGATGGGGTTTTCGCGTTTGGCTGAGGGCGCAGGCGCGGGTTCCCGCAGCCCGAAAACGAGCAGGGCGACGCTCGCCAGGCCGGGAATGGCGGCGAACCAGAATATGGCGCGGAAGTCATTGGCCCATAGCAGCATGAGGAGGACGGCGAGCAGTGGCCCGATGAATGCGCCCACGGTGTCAAGGGATTGGCGAAGGCCGAATGCTGCGCCACGGATGGGCGGCGGGGTCAAATCGGCCAGTAGGGCATCACGCGGCGCACCCCGGATGCCTTTACCCAGACGGTCGAGCAGGCGCGCGCCTAAAACCAGCCCAGTGCTTTGGGCGAGGGCAAACAGGGGCTTGCTCAAAGCGCCGAGCGCATAGCCGAAAACCGTCAACCCTTTGCGTTTGCCTAAATAGTCGCTTAATGCGCCGGAAAAAATCCTGACGAACAGCGCGGTAGCTTCGGCGAGCCCTTCAATCAGGCCGATGGTGAGGGCGCTTGCACCGAGTACCGTGACCATGAAGAGCGGTAGCAGGCTGTGGATCATTTCCGAGGAAATGTCCATCAGCAGGCTGACGAAACCAAGTACCCAGACGCCGGGCGGCATCCGGTATTGACGATTCACTATTTTTCCTTCTTCAGTACTACGTCAACGCAATGCGCCAAGATGGTGAATTCAAGCTCCTGCTTTATAGTGCCTTTGTGAGACAATATACAGTTGACTGAGTATTCGGTGGCAAGGATTTTTTAGAGAAAAGGAAGGGGGTGCTTGGAAGGGATACTTGAAAGGGGTACTTTGGAAAGAGTTGGAAAGGGGCGCTTTCAAGCCGGTTTTTTTGAGCCGCCTCGGCCTGAAGGCCGTGGATTCCTCGATACGGTAGGGAGCCTTCGGCTCCATAAATAATTGTCTCGCAATCCCCGTCACTCATTTCGGGGATTGCGCTCGACGCGTGTTCAGTTAGTCTGCTTTGTTCAATTTCACCGGGAGTGAGCATGAATTCTCAAGATGTCATGAAGTTGATCCAGGAAAACGAGGTCTGCTTTGTTGACTATCGTTTTACCGATACCATCGGCAAGGAACAGCATGTCGGCGTGCCGGTTTCCGCTTTTGAAGAAGAAGCGTTCGAGTACGGCCACATGTTCGATGGGTCTTCGGTTGCTGGATGGAAAGGTATTCAGGCTTCCGACATGATTTTGCTTCCGGATGCCGAATCTGCCTACATCGACCCCTTTTTTGATGAAACCACTCTGGTGCTGACTTGCGACGTCATCGAGCCGTCCGACGGCAAAGGGTATGACCGCGACCCGCGTTCCATCGCCAAGCGCACCGAAGCCTACCTGAAGAGCACCGGCATCGGTGATGTTGCCTATTTTGGACCGGAACCGGAATTCTTCGTTTTCGATGCCGTCGAGTGGTCGGTCGACATGTCCGGGTCTTTCGTCAAGGTGTTTTCCGAGGAAGCGGCCTGGTCGACGTCTGAGAAATATGAGAGGGGTAACCTCGGCCATCGTCCGCGCGTCAAGGGGGGGTATTTCCCTGTGCCGCCGGTCGATAGCCTCAACGACATCCGTGCCGCGATGGTCTTGGCGCTTGAAGGCATTGGCGTACCGGTCGAAGTGCACCACCACGAAGTCGCTAACGCCGGACAGTGCGAAATCGGTACGAGATTCAATACATTGACCCGCCGCGCCGATTGGACGCAGATACTCAAGTATGTGGTGCACAATGTTGCGCATCAGTACGGCAAGACCGCTACTTTTATGCCCAAACCCATCGTCGGCGATAACGGTTCCGGCATGCATGTGCACCAGTCCATCTGGAAAGATGGCCAGAATCTCTTTGCGGGTAACGGTTATGCCGGGCTATCTGAAACGGCGCTCTATTACATCGGCGGTATCATCAAGCATGCGTGCGCCCTGAATGCCATCACCAACCCTGGGACTAACTCCTACAAGCGGCTGGTTCCCGGCTTCGAGGCTCCGGTGAAACTGGCTTACTCCGCCCGCAACCGCTCCGCTTCTATCCGCATCCCTTACGTCACCAACACGAGGGGCCGCCGCATCGAGGTGCGTTTCCCCGACCCCACAGCCAACCCGTATCTGGCGTTTGCGGCAATGGCAATGGCCGGCCTGGACGGCATCCAGAACAAGATCCATCCGGGGGAGCCTGCCGACAAGAATCTTTACGACTTGCCGCCGGAAGAGGACGCCAAGATTCTGACCGTGTGTTCCAGCCTCGACCAGGCGCTCGATTGTCTCGACAAAGACCGGGAGTTTCTGACGCGCGGCGGTGTGTTTTCCAACGACTTCATCGATGCCTACATCGAATTGAAGATGGGGGAAGTCACCCGCTACCGCATGACCACGCACCCGGTCGAATTTGACATGTACTACAGTTGCTGAGCTATCCCTCTCCCGCTCGCGGGAGAGGGGGTTTGAAGGGGCGGGAGAGGTGTGTCAAGTGCGTGCGTTTGAGCGAAAACGCTACAAAGGGCACAGATACGGGCGTTGCCCGTTTTTTTTTTGCCTGACAGAGGAAAGTGTTGGTGTCTATTCTTTTTTTGATAGTGTAGCTTTTGGTGATGAAGGGGTTTTTGATAGGACATAACCATGAAACCTATGCGCGCAGCAATTTCTTTGTCCCTGCTTTTCCTGGCGTTCTGGCTTGCGCCGGCTTCCGCGCAGGTGTTCAAGTGTGTTGATGCCGTCGGGAAAATTACCTACAGAAATGATCGCGTTCCTGGCAAAGGGTGCAAGCCAATCTCCACTGAACAGTCTGTTTCGACCATCAACATGCGCCCCAATTCCTCGTCGACGACGTTCCCGAGAGTGAGCGGCGAGGCACAGAGAGAACGCGACAATGCCCGGCGCCGGGTACTGGAGAGAGAATTGGACAGCGAACAGAAAGAATTGGAGGATGCGCGCAGTAAACTTATTGAGCAGGAAGGCATTTTTCAGAACGGCGAGGTCTTCATAAACCCGAAGACCGGTGCAAGAGGCGCAAACCCTCAGAAAAAACTTGACCGCCTCCAACCTTACAAGGATGCCGTTGAGCGGCGTGAACGTAACGTCGAGGCGTTGAACCAGGAATTGTCCGGGTTGCGCTGAATACCGTCGGGCTTATGGGGGATGTGTAGCAAACCTCAACGATAAATGAATATATGGAAGCAATGCTGGGGCTTGCAGGTTCACCTGCAGGTTGAATGCCCTGTTTCAGTCCTTGGGATGGTCTGAACAAGCCGCCGCGCCGTGCGCATCTGCGGAGTCGGGCGGTCTGCGGCGTTGCAAATCCTCGCCATAGCGACGGCTATGGCTGTGGTTTGCGCCTTGCATCCCATCCCGATCCGCAGCGCACACTTACCGCTCGACTTATTCA
>Ga0123354_10007863_pt1 | contig 16146 bp, 5 predicted proteins | sample TergutLab28metaG_2_FD_97872 | JGI IMG/M metagenome (GOLD analysis project Ga0123354, IMG submission 97872) | Labiotermes labralis P4 segment gut microbial communities from Petit-Saut dam, French Guiana - Lab288 P4 | ecosystem: Host-associated > Arthropoda: Insects > Digestive system > Gut ...
ACCCATACGCGCCACATGTCCAGCCCATCTCATTCTTCTCGATTTTATCACCCACACAATATTGGGTGAGGAGTACAAATCATTTAGCTCCTCGTTATGCAATCTCCTCCATTCGCCCGTTATCTCGTACCTCCTAGGTTCAAATATTCTCCTCAACGCCATGTTCTCAAACACCCTCAGCTTTCTTTCCTCCCGCAATGTCAGCGACCAAGTTTCACACCCATACAAACAACAGACAAAATTATAATTCTATATATCTCGATCTTTAAATTTTTGGATAGGCACTATTTCTAGTTACGCGTATAAATTAACACTTATGAACTAAAGGAGAAAGAGTTTCATGGTCGAATGAGTTACGCTCCTCTAGTAGGCCTAAGCATACTGAAATAAGTTTGAGAACATACTTTGTCGTTTAAAACCAAACATAATAAACGACGATATGCATAATGTTATATATCTGCAATCTTTTACGAAGGTTATCTGTTTTACGACAGTTCATAATTTGTTAGCATAGCAATCGCTTCTACAGACATTCGATAAACACTGTGTTATGTGTAATATCTCACATACTTGCACGGAAGGAATTTACGGAGTTGTCTTTATGTATTTGATTTACACTAGTGCATTCATTCGATAAAAATACACAGAGGAAAGATAAATAAATTTCTATTTTACAAGAAAATTTCCGTCTTTACTTTCCTGTAAAGGTTTTAAATGAAATAAATTGATTCTTTCGTTTCTACAAGAGTCTTGACTTTATTTTTGTCACGTACTTCTTACCAGGAAAATCATTTTATAAGCTAAGCCTGTGTGTCTCTACTTAGCAGACTGAAAAATGTCTTCAACTTTTCCACCAAGAGAATGAGACAGAACATTGAAACTGAGAAAAATTACGGATAAGAGGGCATGTGGTTTACTAATAAATGTGTGGCTCTAAGGAATTTATAAACATGAAACGTGAGACTTCTTCGAAGGTCTGGAAAATATTCCCTACACAAGGCATGCGTTGGGTAAGGGCATGAATGCAAAGAAGTTATCTTTTACATGAAAAGAAGAGACCAGAATTAATGCTACTTTCTTCCAATCTGGCAAATTTGAAATAATATTCCCTACATACAAACCATTATAGAATGTGTAGTAACCACCCAAGTTCCCTAAAATCCCTTATTTATGATCGATTTATGATATGTGCATTATTAAACAAATAATCAATTAATACACCAACTAATGCACTTATATAAAAGTTACACATTAAAACACTAAAAATGCTCCGAAATGTTTCGGTCCTAAGACCATCATCAGGGAGCTATATATTCCTTGCTAAAGTCACATTAAAAATAGGGTGTTGTGGCAGCATGCTGCCACAACACCCTATTAGTACAATGAAGTTAATCAGTTACTATTTTTAATGTGACTTTAGCAAGGAATATATAGCTCCCTGATGATAGTCTTAGGACCGAAACATTTCGGAGCATTTTTAGTGATTTATTGTGTAACTTTTATATAAGTGCATTAGTTGGTGTATTAATTCAGTAACTCGACAACATGCACGGTGTAGCAACGAAAATAAAGAAATAATATTTGTTCATGATGAATAAAATGCACTGTTTAATTTAACAGAAAGTACACCAAATAAATTGTCTAAACCATTGAACTATGAATTTAGCTTCAATTTCAAAGTCGCACTTCCTAACGCGAGGTAAACACACTTCCATCCGGTTATAATAACCATTTAGTGCTCTACAGGGATAAAATCGATGCTTGTTCTCAAAGTAAACAAAAACAAATAAATATACTGCATGGGACAAAAGTAGTGTCTCCGAGTGTTAAACACTATGGTACATATAGTTAGTCACCACTCGGACTTAAAGGGATACAGCAGTGTGGTAAATTTTTGTGCCGTCTAATGTAACATTAAAAAACCCAGCATCTATCCATTGTAGGGTATACACCTTTCTTATGATTCTCAGAAAAAAAAACAGCTGTTATTTCCTCATACAGCATTAAGGAGTTGCCCTAGGTGATTTGTATGGTGTGAGGTATAAATTCATTACTTCATTACTTACGTGAAATGCGTACTTCCAAGAGTAAATTCCATGCAACAAATTTTAAAAACTTTGTGTGGTAAAGCTTACCTGAAAATATAGCATTCATTTTGTGACACAAGAAGAATAAAAAATAAAATGTCACTCTTACTTGGTAGCGAAAATCCCGTATTATTCTCCTTCTTTCTTTGAAAAGTTTAAATTTTTCGTTGTGCTACCACTGTACAAGATTTTCCCACTACCGGCATTCCTAAATGTGTGCCTAATATGTAATTCGGACGGGAGTATTTTTAGTTAAACAAATTAAATGACAATTAACTTAACTCCTTGCAGCAGAGTCCTTTATGAAAAGTTGATAGTTCCAATGATAACCAAGAAATCCAAATTTTATGGAACCAGAAATTTCACTACGGCTTTCACAACAGTTCCCCATTTACCATAAAATTTAAAGTCTTCTTGGATGAGACTTTTTTCTTTTGAAGTATAATTGCCAATACTAGTAAAGATGGACAAGAAAAGTGTAAAGTTGTTTCTCTCTTCTCCAAGCGAGCATAGAGTGATATTAGAAGGCACATCTGAACCCATTCTTAACTTCAGTGTTGGGCATCATGTCACTGACATTTTAAGCTCTGAAATATATTCAGTGCACATTAAACGGGACCCTGGGTGGGAAATACAGCCAATCTTAACGCATCTTTGAGAACAAGAAAGAATATCTTTCTTGTTAGGAGTTGAAATTCTTTTCATCTGTGGCCGTGCCGACTACACTAATTTCGAAGGATTGTACTGCCTTCATCTTTAGAATCAAGAAACTTTGTGTCATGGCCCGATTCTGATGGTGTTGTGGTCTCAGAAGTTCTCTTCTGGGCCGTGTTGTTTTTAGTATGACTCTTACGCGAAGGTCTGTCAGATTTTGAGTTTAGACATCTCCGCTGTGTATTATAACTATAAAGTAAAGTGATATGTTAGTCAAAACACAACTATGAATTTATTAGCTAAATAGTAGCACCAATAGTCATTAAACTACATGTTTCGGCCTACCTAGTGGCCATCATCAGGTTTTACAATTATCTGCTACAAGAAACTATACAATATGCATAACTGCATTTCAATGTTGAGATCTCATCATCTTAGCAATTTTTACGCTGTGTAAGTACCTATTGCTTGTTTTTTTTAATTCCAGTGATTGTGGTATCTCGTACGAGATACCACACTTACTGGAATTCAAAAACAAAAAAAAAACAAAAATAATTCCAGTGATTGTTGTATTTCGTAAGAGATACCACACTTATTGGAATTCAAAAGCAAAAAAAACAAAAATAATTCAGTAAGTGTGGTATCTCGTACGAGATACCACAATCACTGGAATTTAAAAAACACGCAATAGGTACCTATACAGCTTAGCAGTTACTAAGATGATGAGATCTCAACATCGAAATGCAGTTATGCATATTGTATAGTTTCTTGTAGCAGATAATTGTAAAACCTGATGATGGCCACTAGGTAGGCCGAAACATGTAGTTTAATGGCTATTGGTGCTACTATTTAGCTAATAAAATCGTAGTTGTGTTTTTACTAACATATCACTTTACTTTATAGTCTGTCAGATTGTTCACAGGCTCAATGAGAGGCAACGAAAACAGAAAGACACACACAGAGGGCGTGACGATTTCATATGTCTTTTTTCTGTTTAAAGCGGGAAAGAAGCTAATCTTAAAGTAGAAACTTAAAACATCTTTTGAATTCTGAGAAATTTCAATAGAATTTCATAAAATTTGTCGTTTTTGTGAGCCTTCAGGTATAGTAACAATGTAGCTGAAGTTTCCCCTCTTTTGGGTTACAAAACCGCTTCGCGTTGTAATAGATATCCGAAGTTTCGAGAAGTCTGTAGCTGATTTTGTCTCCTTTGATCGAAAACTGTTGGAGAAGAGAGAAGTCTCACATCGTACCTGAAGAAATCTTGTACCTTAGACGGTCACTTTCTGGGCTCCCAAATTTCCTCTCTGTACATTCATTAACATACGTGTTAATCCTTCTACGCTGGTGTCGTGCAGTGTACGAACCTTTAAATCTCCACATGCTGGTGGCCTTGTTGCACCGTACTTTTATGAATGCAATTGCAAGTCACTAACATTTTGAAACATTTCCATTTTGACAACATTTGAAATTTAAAACCAAATGTCATTAGAGATTTCGAGGTACATATTTTTAATTCTTCTCGCATGGCCTCCAGATCCTAGAGTACTGTAACATGCAGCTGAACGTATAGTTAGGTGCCGAATCTGTCTTTGAAAATCCATCACTGCATTCAACCCGCACCTTGGCCAACACTCACACACATGACAGTGACGGTCGTTCTAACGTCCCCGTAACAGGAACGCAATCGATTTTCCTATCTCCTCACTCAATGTTAGAATTGGAAACGAAGCGAAAATCTTTGGTAGAAAAGATTTTCTTCCCTTTTCTTCTACCTTTCGACAAAAATACATTTCAGAATAGGATTGTTCGATGTTGAAACGTGGGATAGAGTATTCAGCTTTTACTCACAGTTTGTATCGCAGTAGACGATATTACGGGGCAAATTTAAGGTTTTCATAGTGGCGATGGTAAAGTTAGGGTCTTCAGCAATTATTAGAGCACACATATTTATACATATGTGTGTTAAAATTTTGAAGGAATTTCCTGCCTTTCTTTTCAGGAAGAAAGATTTCCAAATCAATCTATATGGCTGTGTGTCCAAGAGGACCGAAAATTTCAAAAAGATAACATGTTTAAAATTTTACAGTAATTGTTTAGTAGACACACGCATACATGTAAAATGTTGGCCATCATCTGAGACACAATCGATATACACGATATTTCTAGACTTTAATATGTTCTTATATGAGAAATTCCTTATTAACAAATTTCTTCTAAGATTAAGAGTAACATTTTTTGTTGAACCCGGACCTTATGAATTATATGATTTTGCAGTGACTACTAGATCAACAGCACGACCTTGCCAAGTACGGTGCCCCTAGCAAATGTCGTTTAAACGTAGTCTAATTAAATAATACTTCAGACATTGACAATTTACACTGGCCTATAGCGATCAGCCTTTGTTAAAACGTTTAGAGGGACAAGCAGAAATAGCTTCGCAAAGTTGCTCACGTCGTTTACTCAATATGGTATCTTATCTTCTAAAAAAAATTTCGATTGGACAGAAACCTGTCCCTAAGTAATAGTTATATATTACTTTTAATTGCATTAAGAATAAATTTTCACTCAGTTTCAGTAAAAATTTTCCACTTTTACCTCCTCTGTGTCCAGTAAATAAACGCAATATTAAACTAGTTAATTTCATTTCTTCTAACTTAATTGACCTAATCTGCAGGAAATTATGACTTTCACTTTCCAATTCCGTCTTTCCTTTTCCTTACTTAGCGTCAAAATATCAGCTATTTGTGAATTTTCGAACATACAAACTTCTATTATGGTTAAGTGACAACTTGATGCTTCTCTCCTAATTTGAAAGGTTTCATTTTGCTTACTCCTTGGGATTGGTTGTTCAGTATATTCAGCAGTCAGTGTTGTTAAATAAACCACAAATTATAAAAGCAGTGGATTCTCAGCACATTTGTAGACCGTCTCTTCTACGTATCTTCTGAAGAGGGGCCTTTCCTTTGTGAAAAGTTACGCAGAGCTGAGAGGATTACGAATAGGTTTCCCGAACGCTTAGATTTAATTATCAAGGAAGAGTATTTAGTGACGACAGAAACATGGCAATGCTGTCTCTGTCAGAAGAATATGATTTTCACGAGGAACACAATATATTTAGACAATTTAGCGGTTGTAGTATTGCTGTGGTCATATATGGATAAGTAATGCTAAGCAATTTTATGTTTTTTAAATTGTTTTTTGCATCGTGCATTGTTTGTAATAACGCTACATGAACCAATGAAATGTACATTTTTAAAATGAATGCTTTAATTCAGTTGTACAATTTTTGACGTCTTCTGCTTGTTTCGAAACTCATGGATTCATCTTCAGGTAGGCAGTTGTAAACGCAGTCTAGCAGTTTGAACATTGTTCCACCTGCTAGACTGCTTACACAATGCATGTAAACATACCATACAAAAACTGCAGGTACAACTGTTTACATAGGGATGAATCCATGAGGCTCGAAACATATAGAAGACGTCAAAAATTGAATATTTGTGTTAAGTATTTATTTGAAACGTGTACATTTCTTTGGTTCATGCTGCATAATGCTAAAAAACGTATTCACAATAATCCTAGTAATTATCCAACTTGATGCACAAAATTTTGTTTGTAATAAGTTTATTAAATGCCTCTACATGTTTCGAGCACTATGCGCTCATCATCAGGCGGTCAAAACCAGATACCAGATGCTGTATATGCAGTTTTGACCGCCTGATGATGAGCACGTAGTGCTCGGCACATGTAGAGGCATTTAATAAACTTATTATAAGACAAGATTTTCTTCATCAAGTTGGTTAATTACTAAGATTATACTGAGATGCACGGTGAGCAAAACATCAAAACTTATTCACAATGATGAAGAAAGGAGACGATTCTCTTTGTTTGGGAAGGACTGTATTCACCTCACAGTGAAGTCAAGATTATTTGAATTTCTTCTAAATTACTTCCCGAAACCTAATTCCAAGAATTTTAAGACATTGCTTTGGAACTGACTTAAAGCCAGAACTGATAGGCCGTCCTCAATTCACTGAAACCAGCACACCGATGACGGCGTCCCGAAGTCCGACACTGTCTGCACCAGGGTCTACATCAAAACTCATCGTCTTCGTTGCAATTTTCTCTTCTTGTCAAAGATAGGGTTGTCTTCATTAAGTTTTCCCTCTCTTCGTTTTGGAGCACAAGGGGTAGTTCCATCATCCTTCCCCTTCAGCGAGAACTATTTCACCCTTCACTTGTGATTGTCTTCCGACTTGAAAACCGACAGTATCTTCAGACTTCTTCTGATGGGTCAATTAATGACTATTTGTTCCCTTATCCAGCAACTCTATAACTCCGATGTGTGATTATCTCATCAGTTGTGAAATGTATATTTTTTTTTACTATCATCTTAGGAATTCAAGGTGTGGAAATTAGGAAAAGGTTTCTTTACATATTTGTATCCGGAATTAACATTAATTCGTTCCTACTTTTTATACATGGTTCTTCCTAAATCTTGACAATATTTTAAGTAAAAGAAAGGATTTCTGTATTGCTGTCAGGGTCGGATTTACCTTGAAGCTAATGAAGCTTAAGTTCAAGTTTCAGGGCTCCTAACTTGCAAGGGCCCCTTCCAAGGCCCTGGGAGGGGCCCTAAGAAGTATTCGCTTAATACCTAACGTTGTATTCGTAATGTTGTTTCCTTTTTCTTAAAGACAGCTCCAAAAATGTTATACGTTTCAGGCCCCGTAACACCCGGTCCGCCCCTGATTGCTGTGTAATGTTTTTCCAAGCAAACGCAATGTTTCTAACTTCAGGCAGGCTGAAGTTAAATACAACAATGTGTGCTGTGTATTCTTGTGATACTATTCGTGATGTCATAATAAAAACATTCACCATATATATCAGTACACCCATGCATTACTTTTGAAATTAGAAGTCTATTAGTGTTCATAAATGCTCATTGCTCTTTTCACAGTAACCCATTAATATATTTGCATCCTGAGACACATAAGATACTCTAAATTTCACGTTACACGAGCATCAGTTATTTTAGTATTAATATTTCACGTATTGCAATATCTTCTACGTTCCGCCTTCTATCGGGGTTCTTAGCCACAATCCTCATTGCATTTCTCGTGTTCCCCGTACGTGCTACCTTATACATGGCTTCTTTTGCGATCCTATTAGGCCGCTTGTCCAAGTATTCCAGACGGCTGGTTCAGATGACACAGTATAAGGTCCAGCGATTCTTATGAGTGTGCAAATTCACTGTCGCTTTCAATGTGAGGGAGAAAATATATGAACTACTGCGGAAATGCCAGTTCCAGAAGGACTCCACTTCTCAAATTCAGTCAGCCAAACTGACAGTTAATTTAAGTAATCCACATGCATCTTGTACTAAAAAATTTCAGAACACGTAGAGTCAAGTATCTGCCAAGCTTGTCACCTATTGAAAGCATTACGTCAAACGAATCGTCGCCATTGAAAAGAGCGCACGTCACTCACTGAAATACGTAATTGGATTTCTGAATAACCTAAAGTAATAATACATTAAACAGGCCTGAACATGCAGGCCTATAATGTTTGTTTGGATAGTTTGACCTACTTTCTTACAAGACTTCAAAGTTCAGTTACTTACTCACGCTGGTTTTATGGACAAGTAGGTCCGTTATTTAACTTAATTATTTTTAAAGAATTAAGAAACTTTCTTTCAAAATTTAGTACATTTACATTAGGAGCGCACAAAGTCCTAGTACGGTGTAGCCATAGCGACTCTACTTTGTGCCTTGATTCCTAATATATCTGGTTCTTCAGAATGCAATAACACGTTACAAAATATATATCCCACGATTCACTAATTTTAAGTTGTCACTGTGATTTAGAATTTGATTTTGTGTGGTCGTGGATGTTTGTAAATTGGCCTTGTTGCCGAGGTTTCGGAGGAAAAAGCTACTCACTTCTTCACGATCTAAATCTTGACATCGGGGTTCGGAAAAGGAACCAACCTATATTCCAAAGCAGCGTCAAAGGAACCCTGATATACATTGTCAACATTCAGACACACAGTCAGCATCAGTATTACGTTATTTGCCTAGAATATCAAGGGAAAAAATGATAAATCGGAAGATCGTAAAACGAGTATGTTCCCTAACCATTCACCAGCAACTTGCGTAAAGTCAAGTTCAAGAGAATGTGTGCAGGTAAATCCTGTCTTTATATAAACCTAATTGTGCTAATGTTGTACAGTTCAATATTACGTACGTTTTTAAATCTGCACGCTAAGAAAATTACCTGTCTGTCAAGGAGATACTGTGTGGGTACTGCAATTAATGAAACACAGGAATGTGAACGAAAGCCAAGAAAAATAATCTTGTGTTGTCAGTTATTCTCTTTCATTAAGTGAGGCCAGGATATTTTCTCAGTCCCAGAACTCTGCTATTTCGAGTGGAATTATGTTTTCGTCAGTAATTCTACTTATATATTCAGAGAATATTTTCTAATATCCCTTGGTTATTTACTTCCACGTATTTCAAAATCTGCTATTCACAACCCTATAGTTGACGCTAAGAAATTATGCATTTGACACAGTGGTACCTAGAAGCAGTATGTCTTGTGTGATAGAACGTTCTCTTATTGTGCACTCTAGCTAACACACCTGGAAAAACTAGACATATCTAAGGTTCCCGACGCGGATTCAAGGTTGGTGCTTTACAAAAGAGATATACAAAAAGCTTCGTTGACACGCTCGTCCTATAGGCAATCACGTAAAAAGTTAACGTACAATACTGCATATGTCTTGGTAACTCTTTCGAAGCGAGCATAATATGTACCTGCAAATCTTTAAGTAGCATGGCAATATGTCTACATGAAGGCTTGTGGCTTCAGTTCGTGACCAAATTTTGTTGGTCATTAGATTATTATCTTTCAGCGTAAGCCTTCTGCTTTTGCTCTTTTCTATCATTTTCCTAATCCTTTGATCTTTTTTATGCTCAATTTGTCGTCCCCTTTTCTACTCTCCATTTTCTTGTTATTACGTGCATGTTACATCGTCTAGTATTCTTTCTCATTTTTTTTAATTTTCCATCTCATTCTTCTGGTTATTCACTTCTGTTTAATTCCTTCTTCTTTCTCTCATATGTTTATAAATCTTCTGCCATCTACATGTCTGTATTGTCAAGGTTTCCACATGCCTGTTTATTATAAGTTAAAGAAAAATAAATCAGTTTTAAATCTGCTTGACTGTGTGGTCAAGGTCGGAAAAAGACAGGCAGAATGAACATAGAAAGAACTGCCCACGGGTCCATTGACTCATGCACTGTCAATTACTCAACTACACTGTTAAAGTAATTTGTCCTCAAGTGAGTTTGTCCGTACTTTCCCATAGACGGCTGAACGACTTTCAAAGCAGATATCATTTTCACGGCCTCTTTCTGAAGATGTCTGCTGTGAATTGAACCTCGAGAACTTTTAATACGGTCCATACATACAGTTTTATGTGCTTAGTTCCGATCTTTCAGAAAGCTCTGTGTAGTCTGCTAGTCTAAACTCATAACAGTAATGAAGTGATAAAACAATGAGACCATCATTATAAGTACTTTTGATAAAAAGATATCTAGGAAGAAAATAGAGGAAATAATATCTTCCAAATTATTCAAAACAGACGAAAAACTTAGGTACATAAAGTCTTTCTCTCGAAATTCTAACGGACAAAACATTTTACGTCAACAATTTGTTAATTTCCGAAACAATAATACAATACTTTACTGTCTTGTTTGCAAGAAATCCCACTTGTGTGATCAGGGTTTATTTGGAAATCTATGACCTAATCAAGGAGTCGGGACAGAGTAGCGGATATAGTGTATAGGCAAGTGATTTTTCTCTTTTCCGAAAACTCTAAACCGACACTAGAACCAAACCAGTCTCCTATTCAGTGGAAAATTTAGGGTCTTTCCTTGGGTGTAAAATGGCTGGATTGTGAATTTTTCCACTCATCACCGAAATTAAGAAATATTTGTGTTTTATTTCTACCTTCTATGCATGCCTTCCTGGGGTTGATTTGAAAAACTTTGCCCCTTTTCGCTTTACTCTTCAAGTGTCATCTCTAAGAATTAGGTGTTTTCGTGTAATTTAAATATTTGACAAGCAAACCTAGACCCCTTTCATTCCGAGACGATTGACATGACTGCGGTGTTCACATTTTTAGCTAAGTAAGTTAAAATGTGCAAGGTCATGCACAGATCTGCATGAACATAACAGGCCTAAGTGAGGAATAAAAAGAGATATTTCAATTAGAAATATAAACCTTGTGGGAATTGAGGGCCTTATTGAGGTGAAAAGTCGAGTGTTTTTTTTTGTGATGGGATGAAGTGAAATTTGGTAGGTAGGGAAGAGCGATTCGAAAGAAATTAGTACTTCATTGTATTATAATAGAACTACTGTGTCATTGTTTGTTTTTGGCGCAAAAGCCCCCATTGGGCCAGGACCTCCTCATTCACGAGGTTTCTAGATCACAAACAACGACGCACCGCACCACAGTCGGTAGGACTCCTCTGGACGAGTGATCATCTCGTCGCAGAGACCTCTACATGACAACACACAACACTCACAGCAGACAGACATGCCCCCGGTGGGATTCGAACCCACAATCTCAGCAGGCAAGCGGCCGCAGACCTACGCCTTAGACCGCGCGGCCACTGGGACCGGCACTACTGTGTCATACTGCACCAAATTACAAGACGTTACACTCACTCGAAGAGTTTAATATTCACATTTAAAGCACTGACAGACCTAAATTTCACATAATCTATCTACAGATTATTTAGTTTCATATTGTAATTCATTCTTTGTTTGCTCCTTTTCGTAAGCTAACAAACTTCGTAAGAGACTTTATCTGATGCAGAGAAGAAATGTACATGCATTATAGGCCTACTACTCCTCCCAGAAAAATAGTGAGGTGTTTTTGCTTTGTAAATGCTTCGATTTATTATCCTGATTTATACCATAATATCTTAAGGAAACATCAATTACGGAAATAAAACATATTTCTTTGAAAACATGTATCCATTTTTGAGACAAATTAAGTAAGTGTAATGTGGGTTAATGTGTAGTAAGTTATCGGAGATTATAGTAGTTAGAGATACTATGCCATGTTGATTGGTAATTTGTTATATACATTTCGAAAATGTTTTCTGTACAATTTTCAATGTAATCTAAAAAGAATGTTTTGTTAAAAAAATCTTAACATCACACAGGGAGAGAGCAAACTCTTCTTAAATGTTGGGGGGAAACCTCAAACCAACAGGTCGTCACATATCATGAGGGTGTAAATCTCATGTAAAACACTTTAAAAATCTCCAGTCATATAATAATAAATGATTACACTTCATTTCAACCATCTGTATTTCTCAGAAATCAGGTATTATAGAAGTTTTTTTTTTAATATGATTTGCCGAAACTCATTTAGAGCAAAGTTAGAAAATCTTCACGTGACGACACAGCGTCATACTCCAGAAAACTTTCATCCCCATAAAGACCGCCGTGAGAGACTCAAAATTCGCTTCCTTCGTTTCTTCTATAAGGTGAAATACTTTTGCAAGCTCTGTTGAAGGCCTAATGGGGTAGCCTTATAGGAACGGAGACTGTTCTCATCAATAGCTTTTCCGTGTATCGGCCTGTATACTGCCTTCCTTATTCACAATTCTATATACCGTGTGCAGTCTGAACAATACGCGATGTTAGTGAATACTGCCGAATCATGCTCTTTCCCTCTACTTGTTTACGGTGTTCGAAAAGGAGCGCCAGTCCTCAAGGGAGGAACGTAGAAGCCACTTCCTTTATCTCCATTTTCCAAGACCTCAGTCGTGTTCATTCTTTTTCTTTATGAAAGATGTAACAGCCTACATGCAAGTCCTACGGGGGTGATTAAACTGAGCCGAGTTTGTTTTGAAAATGTCCCTGCACGGACAGATTTTCTTCTGTGGTATGACGGAGTTTTTGCTTTCTGTTTCGCGCCCATCCATCTTGCATCTTAAGATTAAACCCTGACACGCTGTTTGCATCTGATACGCTTTTAAGTCCAAATATTTAGCATTACACAAAAATGGTTGATATCCATATGACATCTCCAGCAGGAAAGGAAAATATAAGTTTAGAAATTTTTTTGTGAAGATTGATCATGTCAAGGGAACTGGGGTAGTGGTTTAGGACTAATAACTCGTTTTCAGACATGAAATTTCATGGCACGCTGTTACTGTTACAGTCTAGGGTACTGTTTACTAAGGAGTCTGGACAAGAATTGGCAACCTTTAGTTGTTCGTTTGCACCCTCAATACACAACAGAGCAAGCCTAAATGTCAATTTGCGTGTGCGTAGTGCAGTTAGACTAGCATCTTTACAATTGTGAGTTGTGTAAATCTTTTTGTCGTAAAGCGAATCATTCAGCAGTGTAAAACAAAAAAAACAGTACCTTCCGATGACAAAGCGGGAATGTAAGACAGTATTTTTAAGTTAATATTTCATGTTCTGTTTATTCGTATGATTTACTTTAACAAAATATCTCTAGAAAAAAGATAGTAAAATTTAACTATTTTTTAATTTTTACCAATTTTTGCTTTTCAGGAAAAGTTTCGTCGCTTTCATTTATTCATTTGTTCACTCACTCTGTTATTCATTAATGCATTCAATTTATACAGCCACTCATTCCATACTACTTGTCCATAGCTTCTTCCAAAGAGAGTTCTCCACAGAATGCCATCTAGTGCTTCCTATTTCAACTTCTGTTATTCTCTAGGTTCTTAAAAGCGTCCAGTAGCTGCTTATACCTTCTTCCTCTTCTTTCCACCACTTCAGCCCTTTCTTCTATCTTTCTTTCAATGACGTGTTTTAGACGGCAGTTCTTACGCAAAAAGTGACCAACGCAGTCAGCCTTCTATCTGCTTATTATATGCAGGATATTCCTGTCATCGTTTGCTCTGTGTAATACTTCTTCATTCTCACATGCACTATCTCCTTATTACAAATTCATAATAGTGTTTTAATAACAAAATAATAATAATAATAATAATAATAGCGCTACCCAAAAAATTATTTAAGAGCTGTATGCAATATACCTGTAATACTTTGCAATCTGAGTAGCAATCTGCAATACAGTCTGAACACTATTCTTTGGAGTTCTTTTTTTTTCCAATAAAGAAAACGAAACTTGTGCAAGTCTTTATTTCATATAATAATTGCCGTTCGGGGTTCTGCATAGGTTAATATCTCGAATTCGGTTCTCTGTGCTGCTCATTCAGATCAGTGTAACGTCATTGACGAGTTAATACTACATCTTCCTTCTTATGGAATATGACGCCGTGTCAATGGATAATCGGTTCGCAACATTTCGAGACAGCTAAATACACGCATTTTCTTGGGTGGAAATTTCTCGGGTAATTCGACCCTTGACGATGAAATCGCTGCAAAACCTAAAATCTCGAAGTAGTTTTCCTAGTATTATTAACATGGGCTTCGTCATTGAGTACCTTTTGATGTATAAGAAAATGATAAAATGGAAATATAGCCATGTCGTTTGTACACAAGCGAGTATTGCGGCGGGCATAAAATGTTTTAGACCCAGACCTACAGTTTGTACTTCAGAACCAAAACAGTCATTTATATGCTGAGCGTGTGGAAGTCACCTGTTAATTTTCTAATTCATCATGAGTAAGGCAAGTGCATATTTATTGTTGTCTGTATGTAAGAGGGTCAGTGGGTGAAGGTCGCTGATCTCCTATGCCTCTTTTGTAAAAGTAATAAATGAACAAATGGACGAGGTTTCACTCTACTGCTGGCAGGCTTTTAACCACGTCATTTACAAGCTATTTAAAGGAGATTTTGTGCAATGAGTTAACGACTTCAGAAGGTAGTCGAAGAGAACTAACTGTTGAATGGGAACAGAGGAAAGGTGACAAAGTGACGTTGCGAAGAAAATATGCGTAGTGGGAGAGAGAAGGGACTATACAAATAGAAAGTGAAAGGACTTTTTTTTTTTAAATAAAAGTGCGACCTTCTTATGATGACTAGTAAAATTATTGCGCAATAGAGTCTAATTTGTTGGATGCGTGTTTCCTCTGGATATTTATGTCACATCAGTGCTGACAGTTTTGAATTATACGTACCATGTGTGCTGTTTCTTTGATCGTGCTCTGAAGCCGTCAGATTGAGACTTCTGCGGTGTAACAACTGCACAAGTCATACGTATGTTCGATTATTTCAGGGATTTACCTTATTTTAATACACGACGAGAAAAATCTTGGACAGAGTAATAAGAATATTTTAGTCTTCTTCTTCCTTAGCTCTACAACTCTTTGTGAGTTTTAGCTTGCTCAGTTATTCCTGTACATGGTTTCCTTTCCTGTGCCTTCTGTTTCCAATTATTTACTCCCATCTTCCTCAAATCGTCTCTCACATCGTCATCCCATCTTAATCTTGGCCTTCCTTTCGGTCTTGTTGCGTGTGGTTTCATTTAAAAATGCTTTTAACTACTCTTTCATCAGGCATTTTTTCAACATATCCCACCCAACTCAGTCTCTTACTTTTAATGTGCCTTACTATATTTTCATGGTTAATCAGGTTTTCCAACTCCTCTTTTGTTTTTTGTCTCCATTCTCCATTTGTTTTCTGCGTTGGGTCAAACCTTCTTCTCAATAACCTCCTTTCGAATACCAATAATTTCTGCTTAATGTTTTCTGTTAATACCCAACATTCGGATTCATATACTACTACTGGTCTGTTACCTTATGATACAGCCTTTCGTTGGTTTTCCTAGTTATTAGTTTGCTTTGGAATATCTTTTTTTTTGCAAAGAAGGATCTATTGCCAGCAGCAATTCTTTCTTTTATTTCTTCTTTTATTAAGTTGTCTGCATTCATAATTGTTCCGAGATATCTGGCGGAGTTTACTTCTTCGATTTTCATTCCTTCTACTTCTATTCCTTATTCTTAACGTCGGCTTGTACTCTTGAATGCCTCATATATTTTGTTTTATTTTGGTTTATTACTAATCCATATTTTATTGCTTCCTGCTTTAACTTCTGGAATGTATTAATTAGGGCTCGCTCAGTTCTTGTCACTAGCACAATATCGTCCGCATAAAAACACACTTGTTTCAGTCGCGTTGATATATTCTCTCTCATCTCTAATTTTTTCATCAATGACTCCATCACGGTGCAGAACAATATTGTTGATAGAGGGTTTCCTTGTCTGATCCCAGTTTTAACTTCTAATTGAAGAATGTCCTAGTAGCTTAAAATAAAACAAAAAAATCATAGTGAAGAAAATACGCTCACATCAATACAGATAGATAGATAGATAGATAGATAGATAGATAGATAGATAGATAGATAGATAGATAGATAGATACATAGATAGATAGATAGATAGAT
>Ga0123354_10007865_pt1 | contig 16145 bp, 9 predicted proteins | sample TergutLab28metaG_2_FD_97872 | JGI IMG/M metagenome (GOLD analysis project Ga0123354, IMG submission 97872) | Labiotermes labralis P4 segment gut microbial communities from Petit-Saut dam, French Guiana - Lab288 P4 | ecosystem: Host-associated > Arthropoda: Insects > Digestive system > Gut ...
ATTATATTATATTATATTATATTATATTATATTATATTATATTATATTATATTATATTATATTATATTATATTATATTATATTATATTATATTATATTATATTAATAAATGCCAACACAGGCATATTTCATTCATTTCAGGACAGTGACATCCTACGTAATATCTACATAAATTTTTTTAACAAAATTCCACCCGTATTTTTTATTTAATATATATCTTAGCACATTCATTTTTACACGGAATACCTTAAACTTGTGCACAGATTCAAAAAGTTGTTTAATATATCCTTTGTAATGCGCCACCCTAAGGATTGTCACAAATGTGACCAAAACATGTAGGAGGCACATTATGTATATAATATAGTGCACGATACTCTTAAACGTTTATATGCATTGGTTGGTTTCACCATCACATGGAATCAGCTTAATGCGTGGTCATGGATTATTTAACGTTTTCTTTCTGAGCACATCGCCTGCGCAGAAAGAGTCCTGTGTGATAACACGAGAACATCAGCAGTTTTTTTACATTCAGCGACGTCTGGCTGTCGGCTTAGGTATCGTTACATTGTCCCCTTTCCTTCCACTAGCAAAGTCTGAAATTCTTGCCTTGATTGAATTCCTTGCATTCTATTCTTTTCCCATTGCCACGCTTGCGCAGACAAGGCACTAACAGATATTAATATGCCAGTAACAGGAAAAGAAACCGAATTTTGGTTATAATTATAGGAATCTATCTTAAGAGGAAAAATAGGATCTTCGCTGAAAATTTCGTGCATTTGAAGAATGTCAAATTCACGGTTTTATTTCTACTGTAATTGTAAACAAAATAATCACTTAAGATTTACATGCAGTTCAGCTTACGTTTGTTACAACAAAACAGAACTAACTGTTTTTCCAGTACTAAAAATTGTTAATACATATCTGTCAGTAAGGAGCTTTAGAATATTTTAATTGTGAAACAAATTTTTAAAATCAAAACACGTTATGTTTTATTTAAAAAACGAGATGAGATTAAAAATATATATATAAAGCTATTAGCCGACATTTCGCAGGTACGAGGTTAATGGCAAGGCATTTTACACAGAATTAATACTATTGAAGACAAAGTTGTTTAATTTGCACATTTAGAGTTGCAATTACAATTGCAAGCTCAAATGGAATGTATCGCGTTGTGGAACATAAGTGCGTGTTTCTGTTTTAATAACGTCATTTTCGGCTTTCTGTGTCCCATTATATAAGGGGCAGTTCAGAGCTAATACCGTTCCATCAAACAGAACACACAATTACGCAACCTTGTTCCCACGCAAATCAACACGCATTTCAGTGCTGTTAGGGATGAGTGATGAAGGCAGTTCATTTTTGTTCTGCCCTGCCAGTGTTTTTCATCAGTGCACGGATGTGAGGTACCATGTGATTTTGGGTGCTGGTGCAACTAACCCAGACTTACACTGAGCAATTAGGTTACTTTTTTGACGTTCAGGTGACCGTGCATCGTGATAAATTATTATAATAAAACCAACTAGATGCACTAATTTCTCAATTTTTGGAATAAAACTCTACATGTTTCGGACAGTTCCTGCTCCCAAGCTGTCAGCAACCTGTATGACATATACCATTGCTGTGTGTACAGTGAAAAACTCCTGGTGATGGACAGAGGAACTGTTCGAAATATGTAGAGTTTTATTCCAAAAATAAATTTCAGAAATTAGTGCATCTAGTTGGTTTAATTAGAAGAATAGGTTACTCTTTGGATTATAAATTTATTACGTCACACAATTAGAACATCTGCTTATTTTCTTAGTCTAATTAGGAGTATTATGATAAGAAAACATATACAGGACTTGTTTCTAGTCTGCATTATTATAGAGAATTCTTGTTCCATTTGTATAGATGTGTATCCATAGTCAGACATAACTGTTATTAGCATCATAAAAATGAGGTTTCCAAGTTCGGCGCTCAAACGTTGTGACGGTTGCGAGGGCGAAATTCAAATGAAAAAAATTGAGAGGAATATTTAAGCAAGTAACTACAAGCTGTTACAAAGTTACAATGAAAAGTGCCAAGATTACCGTTCTCTGGGACATGACACCCCAACATTTGGCACGTGATTTACACCATTTTTTATGAGTTTCCTGCCATCACTTTCAGGTCGGTCTTTTAGGACTATTCAGAACTCAAATATCCGCTGCTCCAACAAAGTCAAACTTCGCCAAAATGGCAGTGTTGAAATGGTGATTGTGACTGGTACGTGGTCTGTCACCGTCACGTGGTATTGCTCGAAGTACATATTTTACTTTCTTTAGTGTATGATTTTCGGCATCTAATCTTAATGAAAAGGACTTTCTGTTAGTTAAAAATGATTCCAGTGTTGGCCTGTATTGATATAAACACTATACTTTCATTCTGAACTTAGAGCAAAGTTGATGCTCATGGAAGTCATTATTTCTGAACTCTACCCTATCTGCAATCTAATGCGTAATTATTTCAGTATTTTGCTTATCAGCACGCGTAAACACTGTCAACATTACTCTTCATTCTCGATAAGATTTTTGTGGTTTGCTTATGTAATCGTTATATCCGTAATGAAATTTAACAGCTTAAAAACTACCGGGAAGTAGTAATGTGGGACACAGACAAAATTTATGGACAATGTGCCAAGTTGCTGCATTGTAGTCCATGTGCTAGTCGAGCCTACCGGTCGTTCGGTCACGACCAACTGACGAGATATTACCGACTGCGTCACTTCCACACAGATAATTTTAGCTTGTTGTCACACTGTAGGGCACTGCAGTTGAGGTCTTTCCATAATATAACAACAAAAGAAAATTTTACTCCACTTCTATCGACCTAATGTTTAATTTTCCTTAAAAATAAAATAATAATAATAATAATAATAAACTTAAAGCATATTTTTCAGAAAAGCTGGAGGTTACTTAAGCGCAGACTATTTATTGACGATCAGAAGCGGCCCATACTGAAGAGACTGTAAGAAAAGTGTTGAATAATTCCCATTTATTTTAACCACAATTTCTGAAATGTTAAATACGTACAAAAAGCGTAGAAATACATTTTACTTGCAAATATTGCAGCACACCATTTGACAGACACTGAACTAATATTGTTACTGGCAAACTTAACACATGGTTATACACAGCAGGCGCACGTGGAACGTAGCACGCGGACAACCGAAGTAGAGAGGATAAGTTTTGCTTAGCTCATGAACAACGTTTATTACAATTGCGCCTCTTTTATTGTAATTTTATCGAACACGAACTTGTGGCCAGGGGTCCGAAATGACGCACATACTGACAACCGACAAAAAAAAATGTCGATCTCAAAGAGGTGTTCAGACCGCACTAGCTGTCTATTGTCCCCAGTTTACAGGCTTAGGAACAAATGACTGCCAGACGAATAACATGTTTGCTGCAAATTGTTCGAATTATGTACAGTTACTTTGTTATAAAAACAATATATAGATGTTCAACTATATTCTTTTATGCCTAAAACCTATTCTGAAGCGAACTTGAAAACAGTGTAGATATTTACTGCGTGCATACAACGTGGCTTGGAACAATGCAGGAGCTTTTCGAATTAAAACAGAATTCTGTTCAATACCCGACGATGCTTTGGTAAATGTTATGTATTGTCTTTGCCCTCTCCGCCGGTTAGTAAAGGCGGCATGTCTATAACTTACTTTAAGCGGTGCCTCTCATACGAAATGAATAATTCACAGTTTATTTTTCTATTGTGCTGAAATTCACTTAATTGTATTGCGTAAATACATTTGCGAAATTAACTTAGAGTCCATTGCTTGAATAAAAATTTCCAATTTGCTTTTATAAGAATTCAGTTGGTTAATTCAGTCCAAATCCTTGAGTAACAATAATAATGTATTATATTACACAACAATCGCAAATGGTGCAAAGTGCGTTATTTTCAATAATGCTGTGCCAAAGGGTCTTGTCAAGGGTCTAAAAATTATAAACTTGCAATAAGGCACCTCAGCAACAGTATAAGAGCGGCTATAAGTACAGGAATTGTGTCAAGCTGTCAGCACATTTCTACATCGTAATGCACTCGTTGAACAACTTTTGTAATGACTGTAGTATAAATCTAATTTTAAACTAACCAGTGTAACATTCGAGGAGGAAATAGTAATCATAATAATATTAATATTGATATACATAACCAGAGAATGTGGCGCGTATGTGTGAGGAGAGAGGGGGTGTATAGGGTCTTGGTGGGGAAACCGGCGGGAAAGAGACCACTGGGGGGACCTAGACGTAGATGGGTGGATAATATTAGGATGGATCTCCAGGAGGTGGTATGTGGGTATATGGACTGGATTGGGCTGGCCCAGGATAGGGACAGGCGGCGGACGTTTTTGAGTGCGGCAATGAACCTTCGGGTTCCGTGAAATGCGGGGAATTTCTTGAATAGATGCAAACCAGTTAGCTTCTCAAGAATGACTCTGCACCATGGAGTAAGCAAGCATACATAATCAGAAACCAGTAGGTCGGATTTCGTCTTTGTCGTCGCCGTCGCCGTGGGTGGTGGTGATGGTAGTGGTTCCGGTGGTGCCGGTGTCGTAAGCATTTATGAATATTGTTAATCTTAATTTAGGTATTGTTGTGTCTTTTTCGCAACTACCAATGTTACGAACATATTCTACCCATTGATGTTTCTTGACATTAATTTCCTTTGTTTCTAGAATATTTAAAACCATTTGCACAGAAACAGGTCTTGGACGCTCATATTTTGAAGGAACTGTTAGCGGCGCCACCTGTTTCAGTACATGCCAAGAAACTGCATGGATACTGATATTTTGAAACCCAAAGTAGGTATAACATGTGAATCAGAACACGGAGGCAAGAAACAAGCAAAATATTTTGGTGGCAAAGCTTCCTAGGAAACAGGCAACTAAAAGACCAAGAATGGGATAAGAGGGGAAAATTACGGCAAACAGACTGCGAAGTCGAAAGACGGACAGAATATTGTCAGAACCGTGTAGAGTAGTGTGGAGGAATCCACTGGTATGAATTTCCGAAAGTCACCAGAACAGGAAAAAATTTTACTCCACTCCACAAGTGTATTGTAATGTCTTACCCAAAAAAGATCGAAGCCCAACTTTCATTTACTCTAGTCCGATCGGAGTCCGATCTGTTTTACAGCGTTTTCTGACTACTCTCAACAATACATTTTAATGCACAAATATCACTAATTTTCGGATGGATTAATGGTGGAATGTTATCAGACTCCTGATTCGTCTGGGTATATTCTGGAATTATTTTGGAAATTATGGACTTATTTATATAGCAAAACGTCTGACACTGACTGGGATATTTTGTTCGCCACAAATAGAGGAATCAGAAATTTTTGACAGATTCTTCAGTTACAGCCTACGATCGGCACACAAGATAGTTTCTTCCGTTTGCAGTATATTTGTCCCGAACACACTCAGACTAAATGTAAGGAAAGAGAAACCCGATTTAAAAAAGACTTAATTTTCATTTACATAAACATTATCTAGTTCTTACGTTTCGGACATAGTGCGTCATTTTGCATGTGCCACAGGTGACCGTTTGAGGTTCCCAGACCTCTAGAAGCTAAATATTGAACTTCGAGCGGAAAATTAGCCACCAAACAGAATTGCTCAATCGCCACAGGCTACCAGGCGACCGCTTATAGAGGATCGTGGAAAACTGTAGATATAATATTCGATACGTGTAACTCGAAAGAGCAATATAGCCACGAGTAGAGGAAGAGGGAAATGCGTTGCAAGAAGTACAGCTGCAGCTGAAGTTCAAGCCGGTAATTTGATGCCAAGCAGCGACTCTTGAATATGGTGATCCCTGATTGAAGTGGTTACGATAATATGCTCGAATTAAATTGAACCTCCAACCTGCCTGCGCCCTCAGAATGGATGGTCATTGGTTTGATTCGAATTGTAGCCTACAATAACTTGGAGACTACGCTGAGAATGCGTTTCACGACTTGCATACAATTTGGAACCTTCACAGGCACGTCATCAAACATGGAGAAGTGAAGTAAGAACTGAGGATTGCATTTTGACCATCTAAAAACGCGGATCTTTACAGTCTCATTAATTGTGAGAAGAGTGCCTCAAAATTTTCTAAACCTTCGAAATCCTGGACACAATTAGCTGTAAAATTTGCTTTTGAAATAATTACAATACACAACATTCTTACGTCATAAACTGCTACAGCAATTTTTCAAGCACGAAAGAAAATAATATTTAATTATGACAGAAATGAAACAAACTTTCTAGTCTAGTCTTTGTGTTATATAAACATTGGAAAACGGTTTACCATTTTCTAATGTTTATGTAATAAAAAACTACATATTTTAATAATTTAGACCACTCACTTATTTCCAGAGTGACGGTACCAGATGCCGTACTGATACAATTTGTCCTCCTGAAGATGAGCATAATAGTGCTCGAAACATGTAGAGGAATGTAATAAATGTATTTAAAAAAATTGTGCATCAAGTTGGTAATAAAAATAGACCACCATTCTATTAGGATGCACGGTCAACCAAACATAAAAAAACACCAAGTTTTTGCGGCAAGACATACTGTCTCCAGAAGTCACTTTTAACGATAAAGTCGAGACAGAAATTAGAACTTTTGCATTAGTATCGACCATAAGCATGCCTACAAAGTAAATGTTTATCTTACCTCAAAAATTGCAAACATGGCGACAATGCAAAACTTTTATTTTGCATCGGACAGGCTCTGTACCCAGGTAATGTTGCTAGTTTTAAGTTGTCTTGTGTGTAATTGTTGTTGGTTGGCCGTGTGTATTGTTGTAGTTGTCTTGTGTGTATTTTTGTCATCTTATGTGTATTTGTCGTACTGTGTGTGCATTGCTGGTTTTTTTTTTGTACTTTAGATGCTGGACTGCTGGCTAGAAGTCAGTAATCGGAAGGTCCTACGAGCGGCCATCTCGTCACAGGTTTTTCTTGGTTTCCTTGTATCTATAAGCAAATGCTGAGATGGTTCCCAAGATTCCAAGTTGCCACTACATGCTTCTCATGTAGCCCTCCAGACTTAAATCTAGTAGTAATCAATTTCATGTTTTGTTTACATGTAAAATAACCACTGCCACCGGGTAACAACCCAATTGCAGTAAATAACTAAATAAATAAGTTGTTCACAAAAATCAAGTCAACAACAAATACAATAAAAGGCTACAAAATGTGTGCAACAGGAAAACAGGCAATATTAGATCTGCTGGTCTGTGTCGTGCTGTTCCGTCTTACATAGAACGATGTCTGAGGATTCACAGTGTAAGGGTTAATTCTGAATCAATAGCGAACATGGGGCCTAATCTGTGGGCTGCAGAAGAAGGAGTATCTACCAGGATTTATACGGAATGTTAAATTTCCTTGTAGACTGAAACGCTGCTGTGTAATGTGTGGGACTAAGAGGCACAAAGAGATTTTGAAACAAAGACAAATGAAACTAAAGACTTCCTACACCCACGTTTGCAGGTTGCCCTGCAGCAGTATATAATAGAGCTAAATATATTTTAAAGACCACGTTTCCCGAGAAACTGTGCTCACTTTTAGACTCTTCTTGTTATTTTACACAAAAGCAGCTGACCGTAACAAAGAAGCTGTCACATAGGGTACGCTATTTACAGAACAGAAATTGCTGTAACCGTAACATCCTAAACTTTAGAAACGATTAATAGATTTGTAACTGGAAATGATATTATAGGATTTAGAGACAAACGCAGAAAATGAATAGAAATCACAGACTTCGTCATTTGATAAGTTACAATTGGGGCAGACAGACAGAGAGAGGTTTTGTTTCAACAGACATCTTTGTATGAGGAATGAAGCAGGGAATGTACGTAACGTGTGGGCAATTTGTACGAAAAGCAAACGTAAAGCAGAAAAAGCGAATTAATATTGTAGCTGTTATACGTATAGAAAGATCATGGAAGGTAAAAATGGATGATAATTTGTGCGAATGTGCTGCAGGTAAAAGAAGCCGTTTCGGCGCACAAAGGTCGCACTTTAATATTTCCTTCTTATTTCTTCTTCTTTTTAATGTTGTTGTTGTTGTTGTTGGTGGTGGTGGTGGTGGTGTTGGTAGCGGTGGTGGAGGTGATGGTGGTGGTGGTAGTGGTGGTAGCGGTGGTGGAGGTGATGGTGGTGGTTGTAGTGGTGGTAGCGGTGGTGGAGGTGATGGTGGTAGTGGTAGTGGTGGTAGCGGTGGTGGAGCTGATGGTGGTGGTGGTGGAGCTGATGGTGGTGGTGGTGGTGGTTTTCGTTACCCTAATTTCCGACACCGCCGCCATCGTCGTCTCTGCTGCTGCTAGGATGACAGGGAAGGATTTAGCTAACTGCGGAATATTACACGTGTCGAGGAACTTTCTGTTCAACGTGCATTAAGCCTACGTACTGTTGTGTTTTGTGACAGGTCTCATATAAGCTACCATAATCAAATATTATTAGAATCCTGTGTAACGAATGACATATTGGTATTAATACAGCTCAAGTTTTGAGTTATGATTAATTAAGTACAGATAATAATATGCACGGAGAATTGAATGATGAATAATCTGTTACAGATCTTTGATATTATACGGATATCGAGTAATAAATAGACTTTGACGAGTTTTGTCTGTAGTAGTCTTTAGAACTCACATTTTCGATTAATTAAAACCACTATAAGAATGATTACCTTGACTAATTCTGCAGCATGTTAGGGCGGTATAAATGAAGACTGTCAGGACTTATAGAGCTATATTTTGCGTACCGTTCACAGGAATGAAAGCACACACTCGGAAGTGGAAACAAAAATGGAATTATGTTCATTTGTTAAAGGTCCGATGAAACAGGTTCAGCTAGTGCAGGTCCACAAGGGTCATGTTTTAGCACCCCTGATGATAGACGAGTATGGAGCGTTTGTGGAATGTATTTGGCAGGGGAAAGCCATATAGAAACCTGTTCCAATGCTACTTTGTGCCACGCATATTTTCCATGGCCTGCCAAGGATTGAATCCGGGTTTCGGTGGTGAAATTCCTAACAAACCAACAACCCAAGCTATGCCACGTCCATCATGATCTTAGTGATCCTTTGTCTTGTTGAGTCCTTTACCTCACACTGTAGACAAGAAAGGCAAACAGGTACTCACACGGTCCCTTGCAATGATTATGGTAAGGTGGCAGGTGAAACCAAGAACAATATACCCAAAAGTATGAAAGACTTCTGAACCAGTCGACACACTGCATTCTAGAGAAAGCTATGTCTTCTTTAAAACTTTTATCTCTGTGGCGTTTAAAAGCAACATATACGTAAATAATATGTATTTCAACAACTTTAATTCAATTGTCACGTTTTACTATCTCATTCATTAACATATTTCAAGTTTCATACCATTTCCAAAGCACCATGCTTTAAATTGGAAGTTACATGCAGTATGATCTCCAGTGTATCTGATACATTCTTGTTGTTACTTTGAGAAGAAAGAACTGGGAAAAACATTCGTTACACCTCAGTAGACCCAGCAAATCAAACACAGCTCTTAAAGGTATTCATGACTCTCAAGAATTAAGATGCGTAGATTCAGTTTTTTTTTTCTATTTCTTGTTATTACTTTGTTTGTTTATCAGGAATTGAATCTGCCTACATAAGTTATTTTGTTTGTTATTGTGGCAGTTTAATGCAGCTAGGACCTTTATTCCTCTTTATTAATTAGGCATTTTGTTTCCCACTATCACTAACTGGAGCAGGTAGTATGGAATGAGTAATATTTTGTTTTCTTGCTCAGTACTGTATTTTATTATTTACAGCATCAGTACAAGTTTACAGAGTGTTTAAAAGATAAAGGCACTCCGATACATGAATGTAAATTAAATATTTGTATCACGTACGAATTTAAAAAGAAATTTATTTTCTTTTGTACAAGTTTTCCATTCTTAAAAATCTCAGTCATATACACACACAAGACAGAACGTTAGACAGCATAACTGCAACACTGTAAATTCCATCTTTAGTTAACTGCTATATGTTCGAAATCTTGTTGGATATTCAGTACTTACGTATGCTTGTGGGTGACAGTAAAGTTTAGGTGCCGTGTACCTTGGCTTAATCCTGAGCGGAGGATTGGATTGACATTCGTCTTGACAATAACATCACATGACACAGTTCCTTGAAGAAAACAACTGACGTCATCGTTAGTTATTATATTGTACAGTAGATGTCGTGAAAGTTAAGAACATAAATGCTTGTTCTTTACTGGAAACGTCTGTGATGATATTACGTAACCCAGAGCCACTATGCAATCAAAGCGCACCGGAGGAGAAGTAGGCCTAACTCTTAAGACCACAAATGCACACAGACATCAGTCGACATTTGTTTTCTCTTACGTTATCTCTACACGTAAGATTTAAAACAGTACAGTGTCGGGCAATAAATTCCTTTTTACGTTAGTAATTTTATCATTAATTTCTTAAACAAGAATGTACAAGCAATGGGCAAAGACAACAATTAAAAGTAGTCTGTAATGTTAGTAAGCATGTCTACAGTTTTATAATTTTAAAAAAATGTCTTAAAATATTGTATTTATTTTATTCTCTTTCTAGCAGGTTCAACGTGTGTTGTTTGAGAAATATACATTCTTTCACTTTAATTACACCCATTTTTAATTGCATGTTTACACACAGAACAGAAGGCAAAAGTAAGTCTTTTATCTCACATTCAAAAGAAGAATTATTGGCAAGTTTCATTCTTTTAGAGATGACCTTGTGTAGAATTTGCATTTCACTAGATGTTCTAGTGTACCTGACACGCATATCGTATCCTGACTATTCCTGTCCTCCACTTTCGTTCGACTGTAAATGGTAGCCTGCACGTTATGCAATGGGCAGGTAATTTACGCAAATATCATAACACTACTCTCACGTAACAATATTTGCTCCGCTAACAACTGCATTAGATTGTTCGTGGCAAACCATGAGGAAGAATCATCAAGAAATTTACATTTACCTACTGAAGAAGGCCGTCATAAACGTGTATTCAAAGTACACGTACGTACCAACAGGTTCGTAAAGATTAATAATTTATAACCTTATATATTTATTTGTTTTTGGCATATATTTTAATTACCCTGTTTTTTCAGACCAAATGGAGCCAACACATTATATTTACACACTCTGCGAAATGCTGACTTTCCAGTTGGAAAATCCGTTTAACAATTGTCACTACAAATTCCATCCGACAGAAGTTGTTTAGCGGTCCGCAAATTTTTACGTCGTCTTCGATTACATCTTCGCCTCGGTTACGTCAAACAGCATGGGAATCATCCTGTTAAATCAAAAAGTCTTTGTTGAATATTGTTATCCTTGTCCATATTACATTTCATTTTTGTCTATTTATTTCTTTCGATTCATTTCTGTATAGCAACGAATACAGTTTCTTAATGCTTATATTTATCAAAATGAAAAAGTCACATAAATTGATTCCTTTAAAGTCTGCATATGAAAATAAATCTTACTCTTTAATCAATAGCAAATTAGCCAAAGAATAACATTTCTGAAGTATTACACAGAACGTGGCCCATGCCTGCAACAAAACAGAGCCTCTTTAAAGACCGTTCAGAAATATTCCCTTTAAAACAGCAGGAAAATGAAATAAAATTTTTAGGTATGTGTACGCGAATTTTTACTGCAACAGCACGTCAAACCCACTCCTCAGTTGTCCGACACAGAAATCAGGGACAATCATGGACGGTCAGTATCAAACATTAATATTGTATGATTTTTTCTCTTTTTTTCTGTCGACTTAACGCTAAGATTTTAATTTCAAATTAAAAATAATGAAGAATACCCTTAATTATATTTATAATTACGTAACTGTGTTAAGCACAACCCTTATTGGGTTCAAGTGGTGCTCTGCTTCTCAAGAAATCCCCTCTCTTCCCTTCTCGGTGCCAGGCCACTCATTCCTTTATTCTCAATATCTCGCAATTGGAAACTATTCTGAAGGAATTCAACTCCATCTAAATCTTACATCAGATTAAATTAATATTATTTTTAATATTATTCGACCGTCTGAGAGTAGCCCTGCAGAAAGATCTCTTTGTTTCACATTTACTTTTTATCCACCATTTTCTCCATGTCTTCTACCTGTGTGGCCCACATCACGCTCTTGTATGCTGCGTACCTGTTACTTAAAAAGTAGCCGAGGATCCATGCACCCGGGGTGAAGGCGATCGTGGTGTGATCCCCACTACTAACCTTTTCTAGTACCAAGGTAAATAACAGACGGAGCTAAACTTCCACTCCTCCCAACCCCTTAAGTTTTCATGGCGTAACGCTTAATTACGCAAAAGGACAACGTTACTTGTACGTATATTTTTAACGCCATATTGCTATTTATGGAGTTCAAGAAACCCTATGATTCAATTAGGAGGGAGGTCTTGTATAATACTCTCATTGAATCTGTTATCCCTATGAAAATGGTAAGTCTAATACATATGTGCTTGAATGAAACCTACTGCAGAATCCGGGTATGTAAGCATTTATCTGAAATGTTTCCTATTAAGAATGGTTTGAAAAAAGGAGATGCTTTATCGCCACTGTTTTTCAACTTTGCTTTAGAGTATCCCATTAAGAGGAGTGAGTTAAACAAGGAGGCAATGAAATTAAATAGTGCACATTAGCTTCTGGTTTGTGCTGATAATGTTAATATATTGGGCGGAAGCGTTCATACTATAAAGAAAAACACAGTAGCTTTTGTAGTCGGTCTTAAGGAGAATGAACTAGAAGTAAATGCTGAGAAAATTTAAGTACATGGTCATATCTCGAGATCAGAATGTAGGACAGAATCGTTATAGGAAGACTGATAACAAATTCTTTGAAAATAATGGAAGAGTCCAAATATTTGAAAACAACATCAACGTATAAAAATTCTATTCAGAAAGAAATTAAGAGCAGATTGAAATCAGGGAATGCTTGCTATCATTCTGTGCAGAATCCTTTGTCTTCCAATTTGTTATCCAAAAATATAAAGATTAAGATATACTGAAATATAATTTTTTTCTGTTTTTGGTATGGGTGTGAAACTTGGTTGCTCACATTAAGTGAGGAACGTAGGCTGAGGGTGTTTGAGAATAGGGTCCTGAGGAAAACATTTGGGCCTAAGAGGGACGAGGTAAAAGGAGAGTGAAGAAAACTACTTAACAAGAAGCTTACTGATCTCTATTCCTCACCAAATATTACTCAGGTGATCAAATCAAGAAGAATGAAATGGTCGGGGCATGTAGCAGGTATGGAGAGAGAAGAGGTGCATACAGGGTTTTGGTAGGAAATTTTAATGGAAAGAGACCACTTGAAGGACACAGGAGTAGATGGAAGGATAATATTAAGATAGATCTTCAGGAAGTGGAATGGGGGCACGGACTGGATTGATGTGGCTGAGAATAGGGACAGGTGCCGGGCTCTTCTAAACGTGGTATGGAACTATCAGGTTCCATAAAATGCAGGGAATTTCTTGACTAGTTATGAACTGGTTACCTTGTCAACAAGGACTCAGCCCCACCGTCGAAGTAAGTTAGGAAGTAAGTCCGTAACCGGACAGTTCAGGGCCGATGCTCTATATGCAGTCAAGTACAAACGTATATAAAACTTTGGTTATACATTAATTTCTATAAGAATGTCGCAATTATTATATAAACGTGACACATGGGCTAACATCATAAGAAATGTAAAGCATACAACAGCGTTCAATATAAATACGTGACTTAATTTTCTGATGACAAATTTTAAGTTTAAAATATGTGACGGTTATCTTTCAGTTGCAGATGGAATACAGAGTCGAATGAATATGGACCATGACAATAAAGACGGATATAATTCCATGAATCAGGAGACTTCTTGAACAGCCAGTTATCGTTAATTTAGTATCTGACCATTTATTTGTGTGGTGCCGTTGGTGAACTGATGGACAACCAGTACATAACCAGTCTTATTTTGTGTTATCAAAACTCCCCATCACACGTGTTGACATATAAATCGCCATTTAGTCCTAAATTATTTTGTATTCAGGTTAATTTCATGTTACAATTTAGATGGCGTAATGTTTAAATAAATTAAGCAGTAAAGACGGCACTCTAAGACAGACGCATGAATCAAAACACGCGATGAACCCGCGTGGTGGCAGACAATACACGGAAACCTTGTGCGTATCGACGGTCAGGAATCATAGACTTAGCAGCGACAGTTGAGTACATTTTATTATTCGTTCGAATGCGGAACATAATTCTTGGCATAACTAGGCAGAAACTGTTTTCGACACAGACTCAAATCCATCGATCCCTTCATCAGTTCTTTCATCCATTGGTCACTGACAGGAAGAATGCAATCAGCAGGGAAAGCAGTAGATAAAAAATGAAAATTATAGCATAAAATAAAAAGCAGTAATTCGTTTTTGTCTGGGTTATGAAGTGGCGGGTTCCATTCTCGACGGAGTCACTGGAACTTTTCCTTGAGTAAATCCTTCCCTCCGCACGATGGTTCTGAGGCCTACTCGACCTCTAACAGAAATGATTACCAAGGATGTCTTCTCAGAGTTAAAGACGTCCGGTGCCTAGTGCTAGACTTGCCAAATTAATGTGCCGATTTTCTAGAAATTCTGGGTGTTTCAAACTCCTGGGGCCTTAAGGGTCTGTCCAGGCCTGTAATGGGTTAGCTTTACCTCAAAATTCAACAGATTCTTCTACGTTTCAAGTCAGATGACTCCAGTTAACACCCTCATGTCTATTACTTTAAGATCAATTGTAACATTGTTTACCCATCCATGCCTAATTTTCCAACTGGTCACAAAATTTCAAATTTTCCCACCAATTCATCACCTGTCCCAATCGTGACCCTTTGTCTTCCAAACCCATGTTTAGCTATTTGATCATACTGACAACATAATTAAATAGTACAAATTGTGACGTTTCGCTTTGTGCAGTATTCACCAGCTTCATTCGTCACCCCACCTTTCATCCAAATGTATTCCACCGTACCTTCTACAAAAACACATTCACGCTGCTTTCTCACGTAAACAGTTTAGAGTGCTAGCAACAAATATCGGCCGATTTACCAGTCCATGTTTACGTATTCTGCCTACAGAGTGTGTTAATTCGTTTCCTGTGATTTTTCAGAACAAGCAAACTTTCAAATTATTTGATTTTATTAAGGGCGTCTTATTGTATTGTACTGGCAGTACAAATTGAATTTCGACATTAAGATTTTGCAAGAACTAATACAAGTTATAAATCTTCACGTTTAAAATATAAGCAACGATAAACAAGAGAAAATTAGACGTACTGGTAAAGGTAATATAGAAGACTATTGTGAGTCATTACACTGCAGTTTTATGAAGACACTAGGCCTGAAACCGCAGCATGTTTAGATGTTAACGTGGCCGGTATTCAAAGACGGTGTTTCGTGTATATTTCGTGTGTACAGCTCATTATTTTTTGTGTTAAACACTTTAAGTTAATGCTAAGACATACTGACGCATTTGACGATGTAGATGAAAACTTGCTTCAACACTGACAGTTCTGACTATACGTTCTACCTCCTGTAACATTAAAAAACTGCATTTTGCCACGCGGTGAATTTATGGCTTTCACATGGTTCTTCCAATAAACGTCAGTTACTTCCCTAAACAGCTTTCACCGATAGTTTTTAAAACGAACACGCGCCTCTTTCTCTGTGGGGTAGAAAATGATTTTTATGTATAGTGTATATAAAGGCCAGTCTTCGTAATGATATTCGCAATAAAATCTGTTAGCGGCAAAATTAATCATCGTATACATGTACCCCTTTCATAGAAGAACAAAGTTTGCTGACAACATCACACTCTGAAAGAGATAAATTTTGAAAAATATCTTTCCTGCAACACTTATGGACAGTTATCGAAAAACTCTGGCATACTACTGTGCAAACGTTTTAGGACTTACATGCCGATCAAGCTTCTTCAGCATTGCATTTGTATAACAGAAACTGAATGTGCAAGTTGTCAGTATTGAAGAGTCTTCTAACTTATGCGTGTATGTCAGAGAACCGTAAAAATACTTGTGTCACTACCACAATTGCACTTTTAAAATAATAATAATA
>Ga0123354_10007866_pt1 | contig 16144 bp, 15 predicted proteins | sample TergutLab28metaG_2_FD_97872 | JGI IMG/M metagenome (GOLD analysis project Ga0123354, IMG submission 97872) | Labiotermes labralis P4 segment gut microbial communities from Petit-Saut dam, French Guiana - Lab288 P4 | ecosystem: Host-associated > Arthropoda: Insects > Digestive system > Gut ...
CTGGAAATCATCGAGAAACGCCGCACGGAATACCCAGGGACGGTCCCGGGTGGCCTCGGGGTTGGTCGACCAGGGCGTAATCATCGGCGTTTCGTTGTCGTTTGCCACCGCTCCGGCGGGAACCGCCTGACGGGAAGACTGTGGGCCGATGATGGCCAGGACGTTGTCGCGGTCTATCAGCTTGAGCGTGACATTGACGGCGGTATCAGGCTTGGACTCGTTATTCTCGTAAATGAATTCCAGCGGGTATTTCTTTCCGCCGACTTCCAGCCCACCCTTGGCGTTGACCTCTTCCCGGAAAAGTTCCGCAGCATATTTGGTGGATTCCCCGACCTTGGGAATTTCACCCGTCAGAGGAATGGGAAAACCGATCCTGATTTTCTCTTGAGCCAACGCGCCACCTGACGCAAGCAGCGCTGCCGCGCAAACCAATAGTGACACACGCGCATATTTCAACATGGAAACTCCTTCCTTTTTGAGTTACCCAACCTTCAGGCTGGGGATTTCTCGACACGGGTCAAAAGAGCACTCTATTCCGCATAATAAACGGTTGTCCCGTTCATCAGGGAAGCTCAAGCTCGACATGAGTTCGGCGCAAACAATAAAACCACTCAATTCTAACGCCAATGCCCGACCTGGCAACACGCATTGACTGATCGACTGCTCCATCCGCACCTCAACGCCCATACCAGTAACGTGGATGGTCATCCCTCCAGTTGCTGGCCTTCATCCGCCCGCTTTTGGTTTCGAGCAGCACCGTGCCGCCTGAATCCGTGCGGTACGGACGGGCTGCCGTCCTCGCCCAGCGGGCCAAAACCTGCGGGTGCGGATGGCCGTACCGGTTATGGTAGCCTGAGGAAAAAACTATAATTTCAGGGTACGCCGCTTCAACGAAAGTCAGGGACGACGACGAACGGCTACCATGGTGCCCGGCCAGCACTGCGGTGCTTTTCAATGCCGAACCATACTGCCGCACCAGCCCATTTTCGCCCGCTTGCCCAAGATCCCCGGTCAAAAGCAGCGAAGCGCCCCCCGCCGCGCTTACCCGCAATACGCAGGATTCGTCATTGCCGCGCCGCTTGCCGGACAGCCGGACGGGCGCAAGTACGGTGAAATCGACCTCATCCCATTGCCAGTGCAACCCGGCAACGCACGGCGTGCCGCGCACGGGGCGAAGCCGCGCATCACGCGCGTTCCATGTGCCAGAGCCAAAAGACGCCACGTGTTCGTCCATTTCGCCGCCCGCGAAAACCTTGTCGATCCTGACGCGCGCCAGCACGCTTTCCAGCCCGCCTGCGTGGTCGCCATCATCGTGGGAGATCAATGCCGCATCGAGCCGCCCGACACCTGTCGCGCGCAAATACGGCACGACGACGCGTTCCCCCGCATCGCTCGCGTCACCGAAGAACGGGCCGCTGTCATAGAGCAGATCGTGACGCGCAGTCTGCACATGCACTGCCAGTCCCTGCCCGACATCGAGCACGGCAACACGAAAATCGCCCGACTGTGGCCGTTCCGGCTGCCAGAGAAAAAAACCTCCCAGGATTGCCAGCGCCCCAAGCCGCCCAGGCGTACCGCGTGGCAGGATCAGCAACGACACCGCCGCTGTTGCCCCCGCCAGGAGCCACGCCGGCGGCAGAGGGTGTTCGTACAAGGCCAGGGAAAACCCCGACAACCACCCTAAGGCCACCATCATCCACGCAGTAAACAGATGTGCAAGGCCGAGCACCCAACCTGCGGGAACAATCATCGCCAGCAAGGCAAGCGGCGTAATAGCAAACTCTACCATCGGAATGGCAAGGGCATTTCCAAACGGCGACGCAAGCGAAAATCCCTGGAACAGGGCCACCAATATTGGGATCAACGCCAGCGTAATGGCTAGCTGGATCCTGACCGCCGACTGCCAGCCCCGTTCGGGTTTGACGCGCCCATTCAGCGTCAGCAAAATCACCGCCACCGCGCCAAATGAGAGCCAAAACCCTGCCGCCAGGGGCGCCCAGGGATCCATCGCCAGCACGGCCAACAACGCCAGGGACAGCACATTGCGTGCACTGGTTTCCCGCCGTGCGGTCATGTACAAAGCTGCTACCGCAAGCATCACCAAAGCACGCTGTACCGGAATGCTCAACCCGGCAAACAGCGCATAAACGCCCGCCGCCGCCAACCCTGCTACCGCACCAGCCAGCCGTGCCGGGCAGCGCCTTGATAGCCACGGCAACCTGCGCCACACCAGCACGCATAGCCCCCCCACAGCCAATGCCACCAGCGTGATGTGCGACCCTGATATGGCGACCAGGTGCGCTATCCCCGTTCGGCGCAGGATTTCCCATTGTTCCGCCCCAATCGCGCCCTGGTCGCCCACGGTGAGTGCCACTAGAATCCCATAATACGGAGCATCGGGCAGTGCCGCCTCAAAATTATGGCGGATGCGCGCCCGCAAACGGTGGACCTGGTTCATCCAACCACCAGTTTCCGCTGCCACCAGCACCCCATTTCCCCGGACATACCCGGTTGCCCGAAGCCCCCGTTCCAGCAGCCAGGCTTCGTAGTCGAACACGCCCGGAGCCGCCGCGCCATGCGGGCGCTGCAAACGCACCGGCAATTGCCAGCGTTCCCCCGGTTGTACAACAGGTAAAGGCAACGCCTTGAGTCCTGCCCTTTCGCGCCCGCCATACCAGGACAGCAGTACCTGTTGCGGCACGCCTGCACGGTCTGGCGGTTTTTCGCATCCGGCAGCATCCGCGTATTCCACCTCGAACACAAAGCGGATCCCATCGCCCCGCTCTTCAGGCAACGAAGCAATCACGCCGGTAAGCAGCAGGTCACGCCCTTCGAGGGCAGGATCAAGGGCGTCTGCCATCCGGAAATCGGCCCGCCACGCCGCCCAGGCATATCCAAGGACGAAGGCTGCCGCCAGACATGGCATCCACTGCACACCCCGTAGCAACCCTGCCACGCGGGCATGGCTGCAAAACACGATCACGGCAAGCGATGCGGCAGCAGGCACCCACCCCCACGCTGCCCAAAACGGCAGGTTCGTCGCCCATTGCAGCCAACAGACGCCAAGCAATATGCCAAATACGATTGTACACATTCCCGGATGATGCCAACGCCATCATCCGGATGCAACCCCAACGAACAATGTTTGACTCAACCGTCAGCGTTGATCCGCGAGATCAGCACGTTGAGCACGTCATCTGCCCTTTCGCTGTCAACCTGGCAGGTTCCAGCCGCCTCATGCCCACCGCCGCCGTAACCGAGCATCAATTCACCGATATTGGTTCTGCTGGAACGATCCAGGATGGATTTCCCGACAGCCAGGACGGTGTTCAGTTTCTTCAGCCCCCACATGACGTGGATGGAAATGTTGCACTTTGGGAACAACGCATAAATCATGAAGCGGTTGGTGGCATAGATGATTTCTTCGCTGCGCAGGTCGAGCACCACCAGGTTTCTGTACACGGTGGAACATTGCTCGATTTGCTCCCTGGCCTTTTCGACGTGCTGGAAATAAAGGTCTTTGCGCTCCTTGACGTCGGAAAGCTCCAGGATTTCATTGACGCCATGCTGTTTGCAGTATCCAATCAACTGCATCATCAGGACGTAGTTACTGATGCGAAAATTGCGGAAACGCCCGAGGCCGGTACGGGAATCCATCAGGTAATTGAGCAGCACCCACCCTTTTGGATCAAGAATCTCGTCCCGACTGAATTGGGCGCTGTCCGCCTTATCGACGGCCGCCATCATGTCATCGGAAATATTAGGGAAAGTGTCCTTTCCACCGTAGTAGTTGTAGACCACACGGGCTGCGGAAGGGGCATGTGGGTCGATGATGTAATTGTCGCCGTACGTCTGCCCGTGAGTGCGGATGGTTTCGGATGAGTGGTGATCGAACACGAGATGTGCACCGGGAACGTAAGGCAGGTTGGTGGTAATGTCGCGCCCGGTGATATGGATCAGGCCATCCTGCATGTCCTTGGGATGAACAAATTTGATTTCATCCAGAAGATCAAGCTCTTTCAAGAGTACGGCGCAGACCAATCCATCGAAATCGCTACGCGTAACCAAGCGGAATCGTTGTCGTTGTTCTCGGCTCACGGACGCCTCCGACAAAAATGCGAGAGAGTTAATTAAAACACGACGCACGCGCGGGGCAAGGCATAGGGTCACATTACACTGAGTAACTGTTCACAGCAGTTGCATCATGCTTTGCCGGGACATGCAATTACGATGCCTGACAAGGCTCGCTTTCAGCCCCTTCATCGGAACTGAGTAAAAAATCCCGAACAACCGCTATCTGGTCTTCAGACATCAGCATCGGGGCGTGCCCTACGCCGGGAAATTCGGTGAGTTTGGCTCTGGGGCCGCGTTTGCCCATCTCCAGCCACGTTTCGCGTCTGAGCAAATCCGATTCTGCGCCCCGTATCGCCAATACCGGATGGCAAATACGGTCAAATGCGTCCCACACCCCGACATTGAGCAGAATAGGCATCATTCGGAAAGGGTCGCCCAGGCCGGGATCGTAGATGGGGGTATAACCTTCCTTGACGGAGCGCATGTTGTAACGGGTGATATGTTGCCATTGCTCATTGGTGAGCATACCGTATGAAGCTCCCACTTGGCGCATGTATTCCTCGGCAGCATCCAGGGTTGGGAATACGGGAGCCTTCCCGATGTATTGCCCGATGCGGCGCAATGATTCGGCGGTAATCAGCGGCCCGACATCATTGAGTACCAACTTACGCACAGGGGTTTTCGGCTGACCGGCAAGCAGCATACCAATCAAGCCGCCCATCGAGGTACCGACCCAATCAACGTGCCCTACCCCCAGCCGCGCAATCAGGGTAATCATGTCCGATACGTAGAGCGGAAAGGTGTATTCGGACTTCACCCTCAGCCAGTCGCTATTGCCACGTCCAACCACATCGGGGCAAATCACCCGGTAATCGCTGGAAAGCGCCTGGGCAAGCACATCGAAATCCCGCGCGTTCCGTGTGAGCCCGTGAACGCAGAGCAAGACCCTCTGGTTATCCGGGTCGCCCCATTCGACATAGGACATGCGATGCAGCCCGTGCGGCCCCATGCACAGGACACTTTGCTCGCGCATGCCGAAATCCACATGCGGACGCATTGCGGGTTTGAACAAGCGACGCAGAAAACTTGGAACAAACATGGGAAAATCATTCCTTTATCATGACATGAATGGCCATCGCCCCCGATATAGCGTACAAATTACCAGGAGTAATTTCATTTGACCCCTTTTTCTTTCAGGAAAGGCACGTAAGCCTTGTCTTCCGTGAGAATATGCTTCACCAGCCATGTTCGCAGAAACTCCAGCACCTCATCCGAAACCTGTTCTCCCCTTTCACACTTGAGGAGCAACTGGAGCACATAACGTGAAAACTCATCGTGCCGTGCGCGATGGACACGCTCTTCCGGATAGCCATAACGGTTGAACAGGTCTTCTTCGACGATAAAATGGTTAATGGCATATTCCATCAAACCTTCCAGAATTTTTTCGAGTTCTTCCTGCTTTGGGTAACGGAAAGCAAGCTCGTCGTGGAGACGATTGGTTGTGTCGACCAGCCAGCGATGCTGCTTGTCTATAGAATCAATGCCCAATACTAACTCATCAGACCAAGGCATAAAGGGCATCTGAATCTCCTCTGAGCTTTGAGTACTGTCTGACAAAACCGGCAACAGCCCCGGAAGCGATCCGCAGCAATAACGGTCTTGGCAAGTGTTTTATGATAGCCCGCATGCCTGATCGGCGCGAGAGCGGTTGGCCGACTTGGGGCAGTGCTATAATTCGCACCCCTGCCTACAAAAGAACACCATGCGCATTACCCGCCGTCTTGAATTCGATGCTGGCCACCGCATTCCGGATCATGTCAGCCAATGTCGGCATTTACACGGCCATCGCTACACGATTGAAATCAGCCTCGAAGGCAGGATAATCGACATTCCCGGCAACACGGCCAACGGCATGGTGATGGATTTCGGCGAAATCAAACGCATTGCCTGGGAAAAAGTAGTCAGCCAGTGGGATCACGCATTCCTTGTCTGGCGCGAGGACAAGCGCGTGATGGAGTTTCTCGCGTCTCTGCCCGACCACAAGACGGTGATCTTCGACATGATCCCGACAGTCGAAAACCTCGCTACTGCAGCATTCCGCATTCTTGACACGGCCTACCGCGACACCTGTGGCAACGCGTTACGCCTTGAGCGGGTCAGACTGTTCGAAACTCCAAACTGCTGGGCCGACGCAACACGCCACGAGATCTGAACGCGATAGACCGGATCAATGAGGACGGCTTAAATCAATGGGAATGGGGACGGCTGCCGAAACCACTGGGAGGATCGGGCGGAACAAACAAGACTGATGGCGACATCCCAAGCGCACCAGCAAGCTTGCAAATGTTCCGTAGGGCGATGTTACGTTGTCCGCGCTCCACTCCTCCCACATAACTCCGGGCCAATCCGCTCTCTGCAGCCAACCGCTCCTGAGACCAACCCTTGCTCCTTCTGATTTCACTCAGACGTAAACCAAACACGCTACATGGATCATTTGACATAGATCTTCTCCTGCAAAAGGCGACATCGCGCCCACACAAGCCTGCCAGTACAACATTGGCATACATGGTGTCCACTGTTGTCACATCTGGTGCATTATACAGCTCATATTGTGGTTTACCGCAACTTCAAGATAAAAATGGAAAAACACATGATTCATAACTCATTGATATAAAATGATTTTTTCAAAAAATAATTTTCGGTGGAAAAATATATTTGTTACGGAAAGCAAAAGTATGCATCGGATGCTGCGTCAAGCCTTAACCCATCCCGGCCTTCCAGGCCGGGAAATTCCTCGACGCGCGATTGAAATCGGGTTTTGAGTCACCTCGGCCTGAAGGCCGAGGATTCCTCGATACGGCTCAGGGGAGCCTTCGGCTCCACAGACTGCTGACAAAGTCTCCGTGCATGAATGGCAGGGCGATTGTACCTGTTAGGCATATACTGTATAGGTTGGGGTGCGCGAAGCAAACCCCAACGTACAGTGGCAAAGGGGTGGCGACAACGTTGGGGTTCGCAGGCTCACCCCAACCTATGCAGACCTGCTCCCCAACCCTCCCCGGAAAAAACCGGGGGTTCGTCAGCAGTCTGGGGAGCCTTCGGCTCCATAAACAATTGTCTCGCTTACCCCGTCACTCATTTCGGGGATTGCGCGCGACGCGTGTTCAGCCCTGCAACGTTTGCTCTCGCATCAGCACAGCGGCAAAAAAACCGTCCGTGCCGTGCGCGACCGGGGACAGACGCAACCGCTCACCCGTGCCGGGCGCGATACCCTGCCGCGCGAGGATATCTTCGGCTGAAGCCGACACGAACTCCGGATGTGCGACAAGGAAAGCGTCAACCACGTCGTCATTTTCCTCGCCAAGCAGGCTACAGGTTGCGTAGACCAGGCGCCCGCCGGGTCGCACCAGCTTTGCGGCAGCTTCGAGAATCGCCTGTTGACGCGAGACCATCTCATCGATCGCGGTGGGCGTTTGCCGCCACTTGAGGTCAGGATTGCGCCTCAGGGTTCCCAGCCCGCTGCACGGCACATCGACCAATACCCGGTCAGCCTTGCCCGCGAGGCGCTTGAGACGGGCGTCGCGCTCGTGCGCAATCAGTATTGGATGCACATTGCTCAGTCCCGCGCGCGCCACGCGAGGACGCAGGCGCGCCAGCCGCTTCTCGGCCACATCGAAAGCGTAAAGGCGGCCCGCAGAACGCATCATGGCCCCCAGTTGCAGGGTTTTCCCGCCCGCCCCGGCGCAAAAATCGACGACGAACTCCCCCGATTTCGGCTGCATGAGAAAACCTAGTATCTGGCTACCTTCGTCCTGCACTTCGACACTACCGTCGAGGAAAAGCGGGTGCTTTTGCAACGCGGGTTTGCCTGCGAGACGGATCCCGTGCGGTGACCAGGGGCACGGCGCAGCATCAAGCCCGCTATCCTGTAAACAGGCAAGCGCGGCATCACGGCTAAGCTTGAGAATGTTGGCCCGGAGATCGAGTGGCGCGGGCCGGTTGAGGCTTTGAGCCAACTGCAGCAGCCCCGCTTCATCGTGCGTGCCCAGCAGGCGCTCACACAGCCAGTCAGGCAAATCGGCACGTTCGGCCAGGCTGCCCTCGGAAAGATCCACCGCTTTGACGGCCTCGATCCAATGGCGTTCTTCACCCGACACCAGCCCATCGAACTGGCGCATCGCCCATCCTTCGCCCCGCGCAAGCCAGGCCAACAGCAATTGGCGTGGCGTCGCCCCGCCTCCGGCCAAGCGGTGCAACCAGCGCAAACGGCGAAGGATTCCATACACGCTTTCGGCAATCAAAGCACGGTCGCGCCGGCCAAGGGCATGATGCTCCCGGAAAAACTTTGAAAGCACCGCATCAGCCGGATGCTCGAATTCAAGCACATTACCCAGCACCTTAGCTGCCTGTGTCAATATCGCGGGCCTGTCCTTATCTACATCTTGCGAGGAACGCCCAGTTTTTTTCGGCCTCTTCATTTTCAACTGGACAAAGGGGTGGGGACAGCAGTCGCTTCCAGGACAAGCGGCGTGTCCGACTTGTCACCGCCAAGAATGACGCGCACCGGAACCATGTGATGGCTGCCTGCCAACCAGAAGTCGATTTTCAACTTCCCATCCTCGGAACGGGCATTGAAATGCCGGGTTGCAAAATTCCCCCCCGGCACTTTGATGTCGACATTCCCAAGGTCTACGACCCGAGCATAGCGGGCGCTCTTGTTGCCGACCACGAGCAGGCTGTCCGGCAACTTATCCACATGGCTGATCTGTCGCCAGATACTGAGAATGTCCTGATCCCCGGGCGTCAATTCAAAGTTGTGCCGCTCCTCTGTGCCACGGCGGATACTCACCCGCGCCCCGGACTTCCCGTTCCAGTCGAACAACGCCATTTCCGGTGCCTTGCGCACCTGGTTGACTTCGAAGCGCAAAGGACGCAGGCCAGTTTTTCCAATGCTGCCCTGGCTCAACTGCACATAATCGAACTTGTACAACATCGCCGCCATGCCTGTCGTTTCCAGCGCAAGCCGCATCTGGTAATTCTCGCCGTCGTGCTCCCACGAATAATGCGCCTGACCAATGACCAGCCCACCCTCGCCATAGGATACGCGGTAATCAATCTCCCCTTTTTTCGGCCAAACCGAAACCCCTTTCCCACTATCCGCCCAGCCCACATCCGGAAATATTCCGGACAAAACAAGCATCAGCGCGATACAAACCACAGTGCGAAGCATCATCGTCAGTCCCATGAATTCACAGCTCATTGCACATCGAGCGCAGGCAAATGCAAGGCAAACACAGCAGGACGGGCGCCGGTCACTTCGACCCGGCCATCCTCCGAAACGCTGAGACGCCCTTCGACAAACCAGCGCACGGCCTGCGGATAAATGCGATGCTCTTCTGCCAGCACACGGCTGGCGAGACGATCCTCGTCATCATCTGGCAACACCGGCACGACCGCCTGAATCACTATAGGCCCGCCGTCGAGTTCGGTTGTTACATAATGTACGCTCGCCCCGTGCAACTTCACCCCTGCCGCGAGTGCGCGCCGGTGCGTATGCAAGCCTGGGAAAGCGGGTAACAGCGAAGGATGGATATTGAGCAGACGCCCCGCGTAATGCTGCACGAAATTTTCGCCAAGCACCCGCATGAAACCGGCCAGCACGACGAGATCCGGCGCGTAAATATCAATGGCGTCCCGTAGCGCGGCATCGAACTGGCTTCGTTCGGCATAATCGGCATGCGCGACGACCACAGTCTCGATACCCTGACGTGCCGCAAACGCAAGGCCAGCGGAATCGGCACGGTTGCTAACGACCGCCGCAATGCGCGCGCCGGGGATATCCGCCCGGACGATAGCCTCCATGTTACTGCCCCGACCGGAAACAAGGATGACAATGGATTTCATAATACCCAAAACAAAAAAAGCCGGACAACGGCACGGCGCGAAAAATAGGAAATATACCAAATTCAAATGTGGAGCGACATACCGGAATCGAACCGGTGACAACTGGGGCAATATCTCCCAAGGGATGCTGTTTTGCAGAACGAACAAATGCCTGTCAGAACGGTTCGATCACAAGGGGTTACAAAGTCGGCGCGAGTCCCCCCGCGCCGTTCCATACCCGCTGACGGGATCGTTGTCATCGGTTGAATAATCAGAACGTGCCCGTGTTCAGCTTTCTTTGCAGTGCTTTAACGGTTTCTGACGGCTTTGCTGCAAAGTATCCATCAGCAGTCACACCCAGACGCTTCTGGATTGCCTTGATCGTATTGGGCCCCAAGTGACCATCGGCGGCTATCCCCAGTTTCTGCTGCACAGCACGCACAAGAGAAGAGCCTCCACTTCCGTACTGGATGGCGGCGCTCGCCTGATGGTATTGTTTATTGCCTGTAAACTGGCCGCTGATGATGCCATCGGCAGGCGTTCCCATGACTTGCTGCCAACGTTTAACTGTCGTCGTTCCGAAAAGTCCATCTTCAGTGAGTTTCCCTGGCGAAGGGGGAGGAGTGGGGACGGGAGCGGGTACTGTGCTGCCTCCGCCGGTGTAACGCCATATACGAGTAAAAGCTTTAAAGCCACTGGCATTGATTTTCCTTATCCCTATTTCCTCAAGAGATTTGCCTTGACGTTGAAGTTGATCACCAGGCGCTCCTCCTAGTATTCCACCCTTTTCGTTGATTCTTGCCTCTACTAATTCGGTAGAGCTGATGGCAATGGCTGTATGCTCCGACCTCCACAAAACATCGCCACGTTTTACGGCCATTGTATTTGTATTAATATTGTCATAACATGTCCATCCGTTGGCAGAGGTGAGCGCATCCTTCATATAATGAGTGGAGAAGCTGCCGCCAGACTGATACGCTCCTAAAGAAAACCCACCCTGTCTGAGCGCATGGCATACCAAAGACGAGCAGTCATAGTCTGTCCCTCCATCTCGCGTCTCCCCTACTTTTGAATTCGTGTTTTGGGTATAACCGTGAGAACTGTCTTTGGCGATATTTACCGCCCAGTTCACTGCAGTTTCAATATTTGCCATTTGTTACTCTCCTGCGCAAAAGTGTTTGGTTGATACTGAATCAGGGATTCCCGCACGGTCAACCATATTCACAGCCCACCGTGCTTCTTCCAAAGGGATGTACGACCTTCCACTGCTTGTTCTGTGGTTTTGATGTCAGCTATTTCACTTCCTCCTTGGTTATGATAAGGGTCACAAAGCGGGCGCGAGTTCCCCCGCGCCGTTCCATACCCGCTGACGGGATCGCTGTTATCGGCTGAATAATCAGAACGTGCCCGTGTTCAGCTTTCTTTGTAGTGCTTTAACGGTTTCTGACGGCTTTGCTGCAAAGTATCCATCAGCAGTTACGCCCAGACGCTTCTGGATTGCCTTGATCGTATTGGGCCCCAAATGACCATCGGCGGTTATCCCCAGTTTCTGCTGCACAGCACGCACAAGAGAAGAGCCTCCGCTTCCGTACTGGAGGGCGGCGCTCGCCTGATGGTATTGTTTATTGCCTGTAAACTGGCCGCTGATGATGCCATCGGCAACCGTTCCCATGACTTGCTGCCAACGTTTGACTGTCTCAGTCCCGAAAACTCCATCTTCGGTGAGTTTCCCCGGCGGAGGAGGGGGAGGACTGGGAGCGACTGATCCACCCACCTTGTCCGGCTCGCCAGTGTACACCCAGTGCCACGGCTCTCCGATGCTCTTGCCCTCATCGTTGTTCCAGCTCTTGGGTTTAGCGATCGCGGCGAATGTATTGAACTTGGCACTGTTAAAACCGCCTAGCCCGTCGACGTCGACCGCTAGACCCCAGCCATGATTAGACTTACCAGGCGTTACGTTAGACATTCCATTGTTTTTATATCTCTGCTGCCTCGCGAAGTCCCGGTAGCCGTCGTTCACCACCCTTGCCGGCCACCTGAGCTTCTTGAGCTCGGCGTAGATAGTCTCCCAAGATGCGGCCGCGCCCTTCCGAAGCCTGGGATCGCAATCTGCCGAAACGTTTCCCCCACTGATCTTCACCAAATACGAATCAGGGATTTTGCCATTTTCTAAAGCCATAACAGCCTCCTTTTGTTTAACATGGTTATCGTTGCTTTGACAATCGAGAGTTATGAATACATTGAGAATTACCCTGTATCAATATACTCGGCAGGTATCTTATAATAATAATCACCTAGCACTTTGATGCAGATCAAAAAAATACGGTCAAAACAAGATTTTTTTTGAGTATGCCTTTGGAAACTCACACTAAAATTCCCTAAGGAAACGCTGATTTATTCAAACCCTTGCGAGACGTGCTATTGAAAATCAATGCGTTATCACACGGAATATAGCCAGAAACCGAATAACTCAGCGCTTCCCTAGGACTTTGATGCAGATCAAAAAAAAAAATACAACCAAAATAAGATCTTTTGAATATGCCTTTGGAAATTCACACTAAAATTCCCTAAAGAAACACTGATTTATCTTTCTCCCAATATATGGTATAATGATATTTATCAAAGTATGAACAATTGGGTGCTAATCATGCAAGGCAGTTTTTCCGAGTTGAAATATAGGGCGAAGAAGAAACAGACCAAACGCGATATTTTTCTGTCGCAACGCAATGAGGTATCCCCATGGCCTGAGATTGTGTCGCGGTTGGAGCCTTTTTACCCGAAAGGCAAAGGCCTTGGCCGCCCGCCCATTGGCTTGGAGAAAATGCTGCGGATGTACGTGACTCTGTCAATGCGCACTTGGGCCGGCAGGGGCTTTTGATGCGCAAGGGCAGCATTGTGGATGCCACAATGATTGCTGCGCCCCCCTCGACGAAGAACCGGGACAAAAGCCGGGATCCCGAGATGCACCAAGCCAAAAAAAGCAATGAGTAGCATTTCGGAATGAAGGCCCATATTGGCGTGGATGCGCAGTCAGGCCTAGCCCATACACTGGCGTGATTTGGGGCGACATACCGGAATCGAACCGGTGACAACTGGAGCCACAATCCAGTGCTCTACCAACTGAGCTAATGCCGCCGCTGTGAGGGCCCCGCCAATGCGAAGCCCGCAAACTGTATGGCCTGCCCGGCAGGGATCGAACCTGCAACCCCCGGCTTAGAAGGCCGGTGCTCTATCCTATTGAGCTACGGGCAGACGATCTCCACGTGCAACCGGGGTGAGCTGGTCGGGGTGGAGGGATTCGAACCCCCGACATCTTGCTCCCAAAGCAAGCGCGCTACCGGACTGCGCTACACCCCGAGAAACGCGTTATTCTGCCGCGACTTCCCTGATCCGTCAATTACATCTGACAACAAGTGTTGAGCGTTACTGAGTTTGCCGCCACTGCTCGATTTTTTAACGGTGGCGGCCAAACATAATAAAAAAATCATTTTCTATAAGTACAATGGCGATCAGTTGATAGCCTGTATCGTAATACTCGAATGTCATCAACCCTTAACCCCTCCAGGAAGAAATCCACGCGTAAAACGCTGCATGTCGACCTGGCGCTTCAAGGCGGCGGTTCTCATGGGGCCTTTACCTGGGGGGTGCTCGACAGGTTGCTGGAAGAGGAGTGGCTGAGCTTCGAAGGTATATCGGGGACGTCTGCCGGTGCGATGAATGCGGCGGTTCTGGCACACGGTTACACGGAGGGCGGTGCGGCAGGCGCGCGCGCCGCGTTGGAGCGTTTCTGGTTCAAGGTAGCGGACGCTGGACTTTTCAGTCCGTTCCAACGAACCCCGCTGGATACCCTGATGGGGCGCTGGACATTGGACAACTCCCCGATCTTCGTGGCTATGGATATGCTGGCGCGAGCCGTTTCTCCTTACCTTTTGAACCCTGGAGGAATCAACCCGCTACGTTTCATTCTCGAAGATTCCGTTGACTTCTCCCATCTCGCGGACAGCCCGATCAAACTTTTCATCACGGCAACCAATGTGCGAACAGGCCGTGGTCGGGTATTCCGCAACGGCGAATTGAACACGGATGTCCTGCTGGCCTCAGCGTGCCTGCCGACGATGTTCCAGGCAATCGAAATCGAGGGCGATTCCTATTGGGACGGCGGCTATTCGGGCAATCCGACGATAACGCCGCTGGTACGCGAATGTAACACACGGGACATCATCCTGGTTCAGATCAACCCGGTGGAACGCACGGGCACACCTGAAATGGCCCGTGAGATACAGAACCGGCTCAACGAGGTTTCTTTCAACGCCGTGCTACTGAAAGAACTGCGCATGATTGCGTTGCTGCACAAAATGATGCGCAAGATGCCAAACATGGAAGAAGAAGACGACCGCTGGGCCTCGATGCGGATTCACCGCATCGCCGACGACATCATGGTCTCGCTCGGATACTCTTCCAAACTGAATACGGAACGGGCTTTTCTGACCATGTTGCGTGACGCGGGGCGACAGGCTGCCGCGAAATTCCTGGCAGATCATGGCCATACCCTGGGACATGAGTCGTCGTTTGATATCGATGCGCTGCTCGAAGGGGTATAGCCCATGATTTTGGGACTAATCGGCATCCTGCTCGGGCTTGGCCTTCTCATCTGGTTCTCTTTCAGGGGTTGGAGCGTTTTGCTGCTCGCTCCGCTGGCGGCCATGTGCGCCGTGCTTTTCTCGAACGAGCCGTTGCTGGCGCACTGGACACAGACATTCATGGGAAGCGCCGCACGCTTTCTGGCGAAATTCTTTCCTTTGTTCCTGCTCGGCGCCCTATTCGGGAAACTGATGGAAAACAGCGGTTCGATTTCCATCGTCGCCGATTTCCTGATGCGCAGGCTGGGGGAAAGCCGGGCGATCCTGGCCGTCGTCCTGGCTGGCGCACTGGTCACTTACGGCGGCGTGAGCCTCTTTGTCGCATTCTTCGTCCTGGCGCCGATGGCGCGACGCCTGTTCTGTCTGGCAAACATCCCACGGCGTTTAATGCCAGCAGCAATCGTACTGGGTACTTCGACATTTACCATGTCATCCATGCCCGGCACGCCCTCCATTCAAAACGCCATTCCCATGCCGTTTTTTGGCACGACGCCCTTTGCCGCACCAAGTCTTGGATTGATTGCTTCCGTAATCATGCTGGCCTTCGGCCTGTACTGGCTTCATCTGAAAGAAAAAAATGCACGCCTGACCGGGGAGGGTTTTGGCAATGCCGGTACCGTGCCCGTTGCAGCGGACCCGGGCAGTGACGACGCGCTGCGTGAGCGCGCCGTTGCCGCCCGCGAATTCGACCCGGCCGAAATCCTGCACGGAAAGGCAGCAACCGCTCCCCTTCCGGTTTATCTTGCAGCCCTTCCGCTAATCGTAGTCGTGACTGTCAACCTCATCATGTCGCTGATCGTCCTGCCCAACATGGATGCGGGTTTTCTGGGCGAAGCACGCTGGGGCAAGGTTTCGCTTTCGGATATTGGCGGTGTCTGGGCGGTGATAACGGCCTTGTTATGCGCCATTTTCACCGTTTTAGCCATCAACTGGCGCCGTTTCCCCAACCTGCGCGAAACCATGGATGCAGGCGCCAATGCTTCCGTTTTGCCCGCGATCAGCGTCGCCAGCCTGGTCGGGTTCGGTTCGGTGGTCGCAGCCATGCCAGCATTCGAGATCGTCAGGAACTGGGTATTGGGCATCGGCGGCTCCCCCCTCGTTTCGCTGGCGGTTGCCACCAACCTGCTGGCCGCATTGACCGGTTCCGCCTCGGGCGGGCTGACCATTGCACTGGATGCGCTCGGTAGCACATACATGATGAATGCATCGGAACTCGGTATCGACCCTGCGCTCCTGCACCGCATTGCCGTCATTGGCGCGGGCACCCTGGACAGCCTGCCCCACAATGGCGCAGTCGTAACACTACTGGCGGTATGCGGCTCGACCCACAAGGAGAGCTACCGCGACATCGTCATGGTCGGTATCGTCGGAGCAATTTTCGCTTTGATTGCGGTCATCGCTTTGGGCTCTCTGTTTGGGTCTTTTTAGGGAAACGCTGATTTATTCCGTCCGGGCAGCGCAGGTGCGGGTTTCAAACACGTCCATGTCCGTTCGTCGGCTTGCAGACCATGTGTCAGGCTATGTTTTGGGCGGGTTTGAAACCCGCA
>Ga0123354_10007867_pt1 | contig 16144 bp, 16 predicted proteins | sample TergutLab28metaG_2_FD_97872 | JGI IMG/M metagenome (GOLD analysis project Ga0123354, IMG submission 97872) | Labiotermes labralis P4 segment gut microbial communities from Petit-Saut dam, French Guiana - Lab288 P4 | ecosystem: Host-associated > Arthropoda: Insects > Digestive system > Gut ...
ATCGGCCTGCGCGGCTTCTTGCCGGCGTCGCTGGTGGAAATGCGCCGGGTGCGCGACCTGCAGCCCTACATCGGCCAGCAAATCGAGGCCAAGGTCATCGAGTTGGACAAGAACCGCAACAACGTGGTGCTGTCCCGCCGGGCCTGGCTGGAGCAATCGCAGTCGGAGGTGCGCAGCACCTTCCTGAACAACCTGGAAAAGGGCCAGATCCGCAAGGGCGTCATCTCGTCCATCGTCAACTTCGGCGCATTCGTCGACCTGGGCGGTGTTGACGGCCTGGTGCACGTCTCCGAGTTGAGCTGGAAGCACATTGAACACCCGGGCGAGGTCGTCGAGGTCGGCATGCCTGTGACCGTCGAGGTGTTGGACGTCGAGCGGGACCGCGAGCGCATCTCACTGTCGCTGAAGGCAACGCAGGAAGACCCCTGGCAGACGTTTGCCCGAACCCATCAACTGGGCGAGATCGTGCCGGGCACGGTCGTCAAGCTGGTGCCGTTCGGCGCGTTCGTGCGTGTCGAGGACGGCATCGAGGGCTTGGTGCACGTTTCCGAGCTGGCCGATCGTCACGTCGAGATTCCCGAGCAGGTCGTCTCGGCGGGCGAGTCGGTGATGGTGAAGCTGATCGATATCGACTTGGAGCGTCGCCGCATCAGCTTGAGCCTGAAGCAGGCCAACGAGGGCATCGGTTCGACGGACGAGGAGTTCGACCCGTCGATGTACGGCATGACGGCCAGCTACGATGAGGCCGGCAACTACATCTACCCGGAGGGCTTCGACCCCGAGTCGGGCGAGTGGCTGCCCGGTTACGAGGAGCAGCAGGCTGCCTGGGAAGCCCAGTACGCCCAGGCCCGGGCCCGCTGGGAGGCGCTCAAGAAGCAGGCCGCCGAGGCGGATGCCGCCAATCAGGACGCGGCCGTTGAGGCTGGCGTGGCGACCAACTACGCCTCCAAGGCGGAAGGTGTGGGGACGCTGGCCGCGGACGAGCAGTTGCAGGCCCTGAAGGAGCAGATGACCGGCGAGTGAGCTGAACGCGATGCGCCTGCACAAGCGGGAAGTCAAGGGCTTCAACAACGTCTTGGACGTGCTGGGGCGCTGCCAAACGGGTCATCTGGGGCTGGTCGACGACCAGGGTCCCTACGTCGTCCCGATCAGTTTCGGCTTCGAGGTGGTGGACGGCCGGGTGGTCATCTGGTGTCACGGCGCGATCGCCGGACGCAAGATCAGCGCCATCAGGGCCGGCGGACGGGTGTGCTTCGAGGCCGACTGGCTGGACCAGATCGTCAAGGACGTGCCCGAGGCCTGCGACATGACCGCGCTGTACGAGTCGGTCATCGGGTTCGGCTGGCCGCAGGTGGTGGCCGACCCGGCCGAGGCCCGTCGCGGGGCCGCGATTATCGTCGACCGCTACCGCCCGGGGGCGAGCCTCAGCCTGCCCGACCCGTTGAGGCCCAACGTGGCGGTCTTCAGGATCGTGCTGGACGAAATAACCGGCAAACGTCGCCGGCTCACCGATAATTGAATGATGAGTCGATCCGATTATCTGGCCACCCCGGCGCAGCTTCATTCGAGCCAGGTCCTTGACGTCCGCTGGCAGTTGAACGAGCCGCCGGGCACGGGACGGGCGGCCTACCTGGCCGGCCACATACCGGGGGCGTTGTTCTTGAGCCTGGAGGACGTGCTGACGCAGCCCAGCTTGGATAAGACCCTGGGACGTCACCCCATGCCCACCGCCCGGCATCTGAGCGAGGGGCTCAGCCAGCTGGGCATCGATCCGGCCCGGCCCATCGTCGTCTACGACGAGCCCGGCACGTCGGCCGCCGCCCGCGCCTGGTGGGTGCTGGCGTGGGCGGGTTTGGACGTCCGCGTGCTTGACGGCGGCTGGCCCGCCTGGCTCGCTTTTCCCGGGCAGGTCGAGGCGGGGCCTCGCGTCGTCTCGCCGTCCAGTGTGGAGCTCACCACCGGCCACCTGCCAACGATCGACGCGGACGCCATCGCCGGATGGCCCGGCACCCTTGTCGACGTGCGCGCGGCCGAGCGCTATCGCGGCGAGGTCGAGCCGATCGACGCCAAGGCGGGCCACATTCCGGGCGCCGTCAACCGTCCCGTTGCCGCGCTTTGGGACGCCCAAGGTGCCATGCCGGACGAGAGGGCGTTGACCGCCTATTTCCGCGACCTCAGGCAACCGTTGGCGCTGTATTGCGGATCGGGTGTCTCGGCTTGTCAGGGAGTTCTCGCGCTGGCTGTGACCGGTGTGGCGGCGACGCTCTACCCGCCGAGCTGGTCGGGTTGGTCGGCCGACCCCGGGCATGAGGTCGCAACGGGGTAGTACACTGGCCAGACAGGAGGTAACCATGGCTGCTGGTGCGTCAAACCATCCGGTGGTACTCGTCGTCGATGATGACGTGGCGCTGGCGGAGATGCTGCAAATCGTCTTGCGCCAAGAAGGTTTTGAGACGGTCTGGTGCGGGCGTGGCGATCGGGCGGTCGAGGCATTCCGCCGTCACCGCCCCGATGTGGTGCTGCTCGACATAATGCTGCCCGGTGGGGACGGCGTTGAGGTCTGCCGCACGATCCGGGCCGAATCGGGCGTCCCCATCGTCATGCTGACGGCCCGAAGCGACACCCAAGACGTCGTGCGGGGGTTGGAGGCCGGCGCCGACGACTACGTCTCCAAACCGTTCAAGGTGCAAGAGCTGGTGGCCCGGCTGCGCACACGCCTGCGCCGCCTGGAAGCGGACGTCCCCGGGGCGGCGATAGCCATCAACGACGTCGTCATCAACCCCGCCACCCACAAGGTGACCCGCGATGGCCAAGAGGTGATGCTGACACCCCTGGAGTTCGATCTCTTGATGGCCCTGGCCACACATCCGCGTCAGGTGCTCACCCGCCAGAAGCTGATGGAAGACGTGTGGGGCTACCATCACTCGGGCGACACGAAGCTGATCAACGTGCACATCCAGCGGTTGCGTTCAAAGATCGAGAAAGATCCCGAGCGCCCCGAGATCGTCATCACCGTGCGAGGTGTGGGCTATCGGGTGGAAGACAATGCCGGCAACTGACGGCACGACTCGCCGTTTGGCGCTGCCGCAGCGCATTTGGCGGTCCTCGATCGCGCTGCGCGTCATCGCGACGACCCTGGTCGCGGCCCTGATCATTTTGGCGGCCAGTGCCTGGTTGATCCTCGTGCAGGCGTCGCGGGGCATTTTGGCCGGCAAGCAGGTCAGCGCATCGGCCGAGGCATCGACGGCGTTGAGCCGCATGCAGCTGTCGCTGGCCGACACGGATCTGTCCGTCGCCTCGTTGAACGAACGGCTCAACCAGTTGGTCGCCCAGGCGACGGCCTCGTCCCAGCAGTTCCAGGTGATGATCGAGACACCCGTCACGGGTTTCATCTCCAGCGGCCTGTCGGCCGACTCGGTGCCGCCCGCCTTGGCCGACAAGCTGGCCGGGTCGACCTATCTGTGGGTGGCGCCCACCCTGGTGTCCTACCGCGACGGCACGCCGTCGGTGCCGGGCCTGGCGGTCGGCGGCAACCTGCGGGTGCCCTCCGGTGACCTTTACCCCGTCTATTTCCTGTTTCCGCTGACGCAGGAAGCCAACACTCTGGCCGTCCTGCAGCGGGCCGTCTGGTCGTCCATGGCGGTGCTGTCGGTGGCGCTGGTGCTGATCGCCTACCTGGTGTCGCGGCAGATCAGCCGGCCAGTGCGGCAGGCGTCGGCGGTGGCCCGGCGCATCGCGGCCGGGGACTTCGAACAGCGGATGCCGGTGGTCGGTTCGGACGACCTGGCCAGCCTGGCCATTTCGATGAACGACATGGCCTCCACGCTGAGCGCCCAGATCGGCCAGCTCGAAGAGTTGTCGCGCCTGCAGCAGCGGTTCGTCTCGGACGTTTCCCACGAGCTGCGCACCCCGCTGACGACGGTGCGCATGGCCTCCGACGTGCTGTATGACCAACGCAGCGAGGTGACGCCCGGGCTGACCCGCACCGTCGAGCTGATGCACGACGAGGTGGACCGGTTCGAGTCGCTTCTGGCCGACCTGTTGGAGATTTCGCGGTTCGATGCCGGTGCGGCAACACTCAGCACCGACGACGTCGATTTTTCCTCGCTGGTGCGCGAGGAGGCCAGTGACGTCACATCGCTGGCCGATCAGGCGGGCATCCAGATCGGGGTGGACGTCCAACCCGGTTCGATGATGGTCGAGGCCGATCCGAGACGGGTGCGGCGAATACTGCGGAACCTGCTGTCCAATGCCATCGAGCATGGCGAGTCCCGTCCCGTCGAGGTGACGGTGGCCGGCGATGAGAACGCCGTGGCGGTGACTGTGCGCGACCACGGCGTCGGCTTGCGGCCCGAGCAGACGGAGCTGGTCTTCCACCGGTTCTGGCGGGCCGACCCGTCGCGTCAGCGGAACCTCGGCGGTACCGGCTTGGGGCTCGCCATCGCCTTGGAGGACGCCCGGCTGCACAACGGCTGGCTTGAGGCGTGGGGGCAATTGGGCGAAGGCTCGTCGTTCCGGCTGACGCTGCCGCGCTCGCCCGGCGGCACGATTGAGACCTCGCCGCTGCCCTTGCGCCCAGAAGACGCGCCACCCGGACCGGGCACCGCCGATGAGTTGCCGGCCGAGACGGAGGAGGACGCCGATGAGCAAGACTAGGGCGTTCCTCGTCTTTCTGGTCGCCCTGATGCTGACCGGCTGCAGCCTGATCCCGACATCGGGGCCGGTGCAGCAGGTCGACCAGCCGCCCGTTGGTGGCGGGGCCCCGCCCGTCGACATCGAACCGGCCACACCCGTCGAAGACGGCACCCCCGACCAGATTTTGGGCGGGTTCCTGGCGGCCGTCTGGTCCGGCAACGCCAACCGGTTCAATGTCGCCCGCCAGTACCTGACGCCGCAGGCGGGGTTGGACTGGGACCCGACCGCGCAGGTGACCGTCTACGACTCGAATGGGCATGCGCCGACGGTGACCGACCAGTCGGCGAAGCTCAAGGCGCCGGTGCTCGGGGTGGTGACGGACGGACGTTTCACCGCCGTCAACGAGCCTGATTACTCGCATGATTTTGAGATGACGCAGGTCAATGGGCAGTGGCGGATAGGCAACCCGGGCCAGGGCATCATCATCTCGTCCTACGCCTTCAAGCAGGCCTTCAAGGCGGTGTCGGTGTACTTTTTCGACCCCTCCCTGGATCACCTGTTGACCGAGACTTTGTACATGAACTGGGGCGACGTCACCCCGACAGCGACCGTCGAAGGTCTGTTGAACGGCCCGTCGGCCTGGCTGAGCCCGGCAGCGGTCACGGTGATCCCGCCGCAGACGAAGCTGGCTGTCTCGTCCGTGCCTGTGGAATCCGGTGTGGCGCAGCTGAGTCTCAGCTCCGAGATCCAGGGTCTGTCGGAATCGCAGAAGGTCCAGATGGTGTCACAAATCTGGTGGACGCTGCATGAGAGCTTCCCGACGATCACGGGCTTGACCATCAACGCCGACGGCACCACCTTCGCCGTGCCCGGGCAAAGCGCCGACGGGGTGGTCAGGCAGTCAACGGTCGACGCCTACGCCCCGCCGGACCTGAGCGGGTCGACGGCCGAGTTCGGCCTGTTGGACGATTCCACGCTGGCGCAGCTCTCGCCGGTGGGCGGCGACACGCCAGCACCCATCGCCGGCCCGCTTGGCACCGACTGGGGCGACACACCCACGGGGTTGGCCGTCGGGCCCGATGGCACAACCGTGGCGCTGACCTCGCCCACCAGCTTGTGGATCGGGTCAACCACCTCGTCCACGCCGCCCACCAAGGCTTTTGATGCGCCCGGACTGACGCGTCCCCAGATCAACGAGGACGGGGTGTGGGCCGTTTCCCAGGGTGACACGCCCTCGATGTGGCTGGTCGGGCCGAAGGGGCCGCCGCAGCAGGTCGGCCTGACCGACCTGACCGGCGCCACGGTGACGGCTTTCCGGGTGGCACCGGATCGCACGAGGGTCGTCGTGGTGGCCAACATCGACGACCAGGATGTGGTTGGGCTGATGCGCATCGAAAGCCTGTCGCCCTTGGTGATTTCGGGCTGGCGGCCGCTGACTGTCAACACCGACCGCGGCCTGCTGGCAACCTGCCTGGACGTCGGCTGGCTGTCCGCCTCGCAATTCGTCGTCTTGGCGACGACAAGCCAAAACGGCAGTGCGGCGGTCTATCGGATGGACATTGACGCGGCGTCGGTTGTGTCAATGGGGCCGATCAGCGACCAGCCAGTCGCGCTGGCTGTCACGCCCCGGACGGACGGCGGCACGACGGCGGTGGCGCTGACGGCGGCCGGCGTGGCGCTGCGCTACGAGGACACCACGCGGTGGACGGCGGGCGCCTCGGGGTTGATGGCGATTGCCCTTCCCGGCTAGTTATCCACAGCGCCGGATTGGCCTGCCGGTTTGACGCTTCCCGCCGCCATGATGTGGTCATGAGTATTGCCAATCTGCTTGATGCCGCCTTCGACTTGTATCTGGGCGGGCAGTGCCACGGCTGTGGGACGCCCGGGCGCAGCCCCTGCCCGGCCTGCCGCCAGGGCCTGGAGCCACACCCGCAGGGTATCTGGCGTCCGGGCTTGGATGTCCCGGCGGTGGCGGCGCTGGGCTATGACGATGCGGCCGACTTCATCATTGCCTACAAGGACAACCAAGCCTGGCAGTTGACGGCCCCGCTCGGTGTCGCCCTCGCGGCGGCGGTGCAGGAGGTGATCCGTGACTGTGGCGGCGGTGCGGGCCTGGTCCTCGTGCCGGTGCCGTCATCGCCGGAGCGCGTCAGGCGGCGTGGATTCGATCACACCGCCACCCTGGCGCAGTGGGTGGCTCGGCGGGGCCTGTACCGCTGGTCACCGCTGCTGCGGCGGACGAAAACGACGCCCGATCAGGTCGGCCTGGCGGCCATCTCCCGGCGATCGGTGCAGGTTGGCTCGATGCGGGCCCGCCCGCCGTCGCCTGGCGCCGGGCCCGTCTTGGTCATCGATGACGTGGTGACCACCGGCGCCACCATGATCGAGGCGGTCCGGGCGCTGCGCGAGGCGGGCCATCACGTTCTTGGTGCCGCATCCGTGGCCCACACGCCCCAAGGTAGACACGTTGCGTGAGTTCGTCCGGTAGTCTGGAGGTACACGGAAAGGAGACCAAGATGGAGATTATCATCTCGGGCCGCCGCATGACAGTCACAGAAGACGTGCGGCAAATGGTCATAGATCGCCTGGAGCGCGAGGTCGAACGATTGTCCGATCAGGTGCAACGGGCCGAGGTCGAGTTTTCGGCTGGTGAAGGCAAGAATGCGCCGGTGACGACCGTCGAGATCACGCTGCGGTCCAAGGGCCCAGTGGTCCGGGCCGCGGGTGCTGCCGACGACAAGCGAGTGGCGTTCGAGGCGGCTGTCGACAAACTGCGCACGCAGTTGCGCCGGGCCGCTGATCGGCGCAAGACGCGGCGCGGGCTGCGAGCCCAGAACCTGGCGTCCTTGCCGATAAACGACGCGCCGATGTCGATCCCGCCAGCCAAAGACGAGGCCAAGCCAGACACCCACATGGTGGCTGGTGTGGAGGTCACGGGAGATGGCCCGTTGGTGGTGCGCGAGAAGAACTTCACCTCGCCAAAGCTGACACTCGGGCAGGCCCTGGACGAACTGGAACTGGTCGGCCACGACTTCTTCCTCTATGTGGATGCGGCCACCGGTCTGCCGTCGGTTGTCTACCACCGCAAGGCCTACGATTACGGCGTCATCCACCTGACCGTCACCGACTGAGGTCGCACCGGCATGAAGAGCTTCGAGGAATTGTGGGCTGAACTGGGCCGCAAGGCGGTTGACCGCCCGGCCGGTTCAGGCACCGTCTCGCGCCTTGATGCCGGTGTCCACGCCATCGGCAAGAAGGTTGTGGAAGAGGCGGCCGAGGTTTGGATGGCCGCCGAATACGAGTCGGATGACGCTTGCGCCGAGGAGATCTCGCAACTGCTGTACCACCTGCAAACCATGATGATCGCCAAGGGCCTGACCTTGGAGGACGTCTACCGACACCTGTGAGGTTGGCAAGTTTCATGACAGATGAACTGTTGAAAGTCGCCGTGCCCAACAAGGGCTCGCTGGCCGAGGGGGCGGTCGCCATGCTGGCCGCCGCCGGTTACCGCCAGCGCAGCGATCCCAAAGAGTTGGTGCTGGTCGATCCGGTTGGCGGGGTCGAGTTCTACTATCTGCGTCCCCGCGACATCGCCACATACGTGGGCGAAGGCACCCTCGATTTGGGCATCACGGGCCGGGACATGCTTCTCGATTCGGGGGCGAAGGCGGGTCAGGTCATGGAGCTGGGCTTTGGCGATTCAACATTTCGGTTCGCCGGCCCGCCCGGGCTCAGCCTGGAGAGTCTCGATGGTTTGCGGATCGCCACCAGCTACCCGGGCTTGTTGGGGGCCTACCTGGAAAAGCACGGCGTCAAGGCACGTCTGATAACTCTCGACGGGGCGGTTGAGTCGGCCATCCGGCTCGGTGTGGCGGACGCGATCGCCGACGTGGTCGACACGGGCACGACGCTGCGGAAGGCCGGGTTGACGCTGTTCGGCGAGCCGATCCTGAGCTCGACCGCGATCCTGATCGCCCGCCCGGACGCCCGCGATGACGCGGTCGTGATCGAAGCGGCCCGCCACCTGAAGGCCCGCCTGGACGGGGTGATCGTGGCCCGCGATTACGTGCTGATCGACTACGACATCGCTGACGCCGACCTGCCGGGTGCCACCCAGTTGACGCCCGGCTTGGAAGGGCCGACGGTCTCGCCGCTGGCCAAGGCTGGATGGTCGGCCGTGCGCGCCTTGGTGCCCCGTCGCAATGCCCAGCAACTGATGGACGATCTGTGGGCCGTCGGCGCCCGGGCGATACTCGTGACCGAGCTGTCGGCGTGCCGCCTATGACCGCCTCTCCGACCGACTGGCCCGACCTTCTGAACTTTCGCGACCTGGGTGGTCACCGGGGCGCCGACGGGCGGCTGGTCAAGCGGGGGAGGCTATACCGCGGCACCGCCTTGAACAATGCCACGGACGACGATCTGGCCAAGCTGGCCAACCTCGGTGTGGGCCTGGTTTTCGACCTGCGGGCGCGGAGCGAGGCGACCGGACGCCCGGACAGGCTGCCGGCCGGCGCCACGTACCGCCGCGAGCCGGGCGTCCCTTCAATGGACGAGGTGCACCGCGAGCTGCTCGACTGGTCGGTTCTGATCGGCCAGCTGAGCGCCTCTGACGAGATGCTCACGAGCATGGAATCGTTCCAGGGCGGCATCTACGGCGAGATGATCGAGCGACCGCAGGCCTACCAGGCGCTGCTCGGCGAGTTGCTGGCGCAGCCTTCCCGGGCCGTCTACATGCACTGCTCGGCCGGCAAGGACCGCACCGGCGTCGCCGGGGCCATAATACTAACGCTGCTGGGCGTGGACTACGACGACATCATGGCCGACTATCTGGTGTCGGCCAAGTATCCGCAGCCGGACTACGCGGCGGTGGCCGAGATGGCCGGGCAGGCCGGCCCGCGCATCGGCCGGCTCATCGGCACGATGCTGACGGTGACGAAGCCCCAACTCGACTTTGCGTTCGCCCACGCCGACCAGGTGTGGGGCAGTTGGGACGGCTTCGTCCAAGACGGGCTTGGCCTGACCCATGAGGATGTGGCTGCCCTAAGGCGCGATTACCTCAGTTGATGCCGTGTCGCTTGAGGATGTCGTCGATTTCCTTGTCGTCAGGAGTGGCCGGTGCGCTCGACGTGACGGGCCGCGGTGATGGCGGCGGGGTGGGGCCGTCGGGCAGTTTCGCCGTCTGGCTTGTCGGGGCTGGCCCCAGCGGGGCGCTGGCCGGCTGGCCAGGGGCGCGCAGTGCGGCCATCTTGCGCTCGCGGATTTCGGCGCGGCGCTTGTTCGCCTCCTCGCCGCTGACGTGGGGCACAAAGCTGCCGATCAAGTACACCACCAACCCAATGCCGGCCACGATCAGGCCAATCATCACCCAGGTGGTCATGTAGGTGGCGTTGGCCCAATCGACGACGGCGTTGATGCCGTCCACCACCTTTCTCATCAAACCCATGATGAGAAGGCCGACAGGTATCAAGATGAACCCGGCGCCGCGCCACATGACCCGCCAGCTGCGTTTTCGCAGCCAGCCGAACAGAAGGTAGGCCAGCCCGATGACGGCCAGTACGATGGTCAAAATGATCGCGGTGGTGTGGACGCTCATACCAAACATAGTCTTAGCATACTGGGTTGGCTGTGTTTTTGCCGTGGACGACGATTGGATTGACGGGGGGCCATCGACTAGACTGCCTTAGTGATGTTCGGGCGTTGTCCGACTCAACGTGAAGTGAGGGCTTTCCTCCACCTAGGCTGCAAGACTGCGGCCGGGTCGGTGATGGTGCGGTGGGCGTATGCCCGCGGCGCCTTGGGCCTTCGCGCACGCGGAGGCCTTTCTGTTTGTCAGGGGTGCGTCAATCAATAGGAAAGAAGGCAGGTATCAGTACAGAACCCCGCATCAATGAGCGGATCCGCGTGCCCGAGGTGCGCCTTGTCGGCCCCGACGGCGAACAGATCGGCATCGTGGCCATCGCTCAGGCTTTGCAAATGGCGCGTGACGCCGACCTCGACCTCGTCGAGGTGTCTGGTGACGCCCACCCGCCGGTCACCCGGCTGATGGACTACGGCAAGTTCAAATATGAAGCGGCCCAGAAGGCCCGGGAATCGCGTCGCAACCAGTCAAACACTGTTATCAAAGAGATGAAGCTGCGTCCCAAGATTGACGAGCACGACTACGCGACAAAGATCGGTCACGTGGTGCGGTTCCTCAAGGGTGGCGACAAGGTGAAGATCACCATCATGTTCCGCGGGCGCGAGCAGTCCCGTCCCGAACTGGGGCTCAACCTGCTGCAGCGGCTGGCCGAGGACGTCGCGGCCGACGGGGTCATGGAGCAGGCGCCGCGTCAGGAGGGCCGCAACATGCACATGGTGCTGGCGCCGACTCGGAAGAAGTCCGAGGCCAGGGCCGATCAGGCCGCCGCGCGCGAGTCAAGAATGGCGGAGCGGGCCGCGGCCGCCGAGGCAGACAAGAGCTTTGAGGCCGAGCGGCGCTTGGCCTCCCAGGTGGAGGAAACCGCCAAGAAGAAAAAACGAGGACCAGCCGACAACATGGACCCAGACGTTCAGTTGTGACGGGTCCGAACACAAGGAGAAAGGCGAGCATATGCCGAAAATGAAGACACATTCCGGTGCCAAGAAACGGTTCAAGATCACCGGGACGGGCAAGCTCATCCATGCGCGCGCGGGAAAAGCCCATCTGAACGAACACAAGCCGACGAAGCGTACGCGCCGTCTGGGGCTCGATGCAGTCCTGGTCAAGGCCGACGCCAAGAAGGCCCGTCGTCTGCTAGGCAAGTGAGAAAGGGAAGTAGATCATGGCACGTGTCAAGCGGGCAGTAAATGGTTTGAAGAAGCGCCGCGAGTTGCTTGAGCAGGCCTCCGGGTACCGCGGGCAGCGCTCGCGGCTTTACCGCAAGGCCAAGGAGCAGATCCTGCACTCCGGCACCTACGCGTTGCGTGACCGCCGGGCGAAGAAAGGCGACTTCCGGGCCCTGTGGATCCAGCGCATCAACGCGGCGTGCCGCGCTGAGGGCATGACGTACAACCGGTTCATCAGCGGGTTGAAGAAGGCCGGTGTCGAGGTCGATCGCAAGATCCTGGCCGACCTGGCCGTCACCGACGCTCCGGCATTCGCCGCGCTGGTGGGAATCGCCCAGGCGGCGGTCACAGCCTGACGATGGCAGCTTCGCAGACAGTTTGGCCGCCCCTCTCGGCGGCCAAACTGCACCTGGCCCGTCGCTTGTTGACCGCCAAGGGGCGCGACGTTGAAGGTGCCTTCCTGGCGGAGGGGCCGCAGGTGGTGCGTGAAGCGCTGGGCTTTGGCGCGGTGGCGTTCGTCATCGTGGCTGAAGGCCGGACGCCGCCGGCGAAATCCTTGGCGGTGGACGCGGCGCTTGCGGGGTTGCCGGTTTTCATGGCGACTGATGCGCAAATGGCCCAGATCACCGATACCGTGCGCGGGCAGGGTGTCGTCGCGGTTTGCCGTCGCCTCGAGGTCGGGCTGAAGGACCTTGAAGGCAAGCTGTTCCTGGTTTTGGACGAGGTGCGCGACCCCGGCAACGTGGGCACGCTGATCCGCACGGCCGACGCCTTTGGCGTGGGCGGGGTGATCGCCACGACGGGTACCGCGGAGATCCATGCGCCCAAGGTGGTGCGGGCGAGCGTGGGGTCGGTGTTTCACCTACCGGTGGCGCAGGGCGTGGCGTTCGAAGACGCCGTGTCCTGGGCGCGCGGGCAGGGCTTGGCGCTGCTTGGCGCTGACGCGCACGGCGATCCCCTGACCGGGGTGACCGGGCTTTGGCGGCCGACGGTGTGGGTGGTCGGCAATGAGGCTCATGGAGTTCCGGACGCGCACCTGCGCATGCTCGACAGCACCGTATCGGTGCCCATGTGGGGCAGGGCCGAAAGCCTCAACGTCGCCACGGCCGCCGCGATTTGCCTGTGGGAGTCTGCCGTCGCACAGGCGCGAAGCGTGGAAGGATAATCCTGTGGAATCTGTGGAGGATAGGGCCCGAGAGGCGCTGGCGGCAATCGCGGCCGCGTCCAGTTTGGCTGAACTGGCCGATGTGAAGGCCGCCCATATCGGGGAACGCTCGCCGATTGCCCTGGCCAACCGGGCCATCGGCGCCCTGCCCCCGGAGCAGCGGAAGGCCGCCGGCTTGGAGATCGGGCAGGTCCGGGCACGGGTTAGCGAGGCCTTTGCCGCCCGCGAGGCCGAACTGGCATCCGTCGCGCTGGACGAGCGCTTGCGCAGCGAGGCGGTCGACGTCACGCTGCCGGTAACCGCGCAACCAATGGGCGCCATCCACCCCGTCACGGCGATGATCCACAAGATGTGCGACATCTTCATCGCCATGGGCTGGGAGGTCGCCGACGGTCCCGAGGCCGAGGCCGAATGGCTGAACTTCGACGCCTTGAACTTCACCCCCGACCATCCGGCCCGGTTCCTGTCGGACACCTTGTTCCTCGACCCGCCTGAACACCACAAGCTGTTGCGCACGCAGACCTCGCCCGTCCAGATGCGGACGTTGCTGACGCGCGATCTGCCCTTGTACATCGTTTCGCCCGGCAAGGTGTACCGGGCCGACGAGTACGACGCCACCCACCTGCCTGTGTTCCACCAGCTTGAGGGCCTGGCCGTCGACAAGGGTCTCGGCATGGCCGATCTGCGCGGCACGCTCGACCACCTGGCGAGGTCGCTGTTCGGCGAGGGCATCGAAACCAGGCTGCGTCCCCACTACTTCCCCTTCACCGAGCCGAGCGCCGAGATCGACGTGCGGTGCTTCGTCTGCAAGGGTGAATGCGGTCCTGACAGGCCTTGCCGCACCTGCAAATCGGAAGGCTGGATCGAGTGGGGCGGCTGCGGCGTGGTCAACCCGCGGGTGCTCGCCGCCGCCGGCATCGACACCGATGTCTGGTCGGGTTTCGCCTTCGGCATGGGCATCGATCGCACGGTGATGTTCTCGACCGGGGCGAGGGACCTGCGTGACTTCGTCGAGGGTGACATGCGCTTTGCCCCGCTGTTTGGGCGGTTGGAGGTGGCGGCATGAGGGTGCCGTTGAGCTGGTTGCGCGAGCTGGCCGAGATACCGGGGGCGACGGTCGGGATCGCTCGCGCCATGACCGACGCCGGCCTGCAAGTTGAGCGGATCGACGACCCGTCGGCCGCCATCGACGGCCCCGTGGTGGTGGGCCACGTCCTCGATTTCGTCGACGAGCCACAAAAGAACGGCAAGGTGATCCGTTGGTGCCACGTTGACGTCGGCCGGTACAACCCGGAGGGCGAGCCCGGACGGGGTATCGTCTGCGGGGCCCACAACTTCGATGTCGGCGACTATGTGGCGGTGGCGCTGGCCGGCACGACGCTGCCGGGTGGCTTCTTCATCGCCGCCCGCAAGACCTACGGCCACATCAGCGACGGCATGATCTGCGCCGAGGACGAACTTGGTCTGGGCATCGACCACGAGGGAATCATGATCTTGGCGTCCCAGCCAGCTCCCCAGCCGGGGTCAGACGCCCTGGTGCTGCTGGGCGCCCGCGAGGCGGTCTTCGACATCGACGTGACGCCGGACATGGGCTATTGCTTGTCGGTGCGCGGGTTGGCCCGCGAGGCGGCCCAGATCACGGGCGGGCGGTTCGCCGACCCCTACGCCACCCCTGTGCCGGCCAATTCCGGGCGCGGCTATCCGGTGCGTCTGGAAACCCCCAACTGTGCGCTGTTCACCGCCATCAAGGTGACGGGAATCGACCCGTCCGCGCCGACACCGCCGTGGATGGTGGCCCGGTTGCGGGCCGCCGGGATGCGGCCGATCTTCTTGGGCGTCGACATCGCCAACTACGTCATGCTGGAATCGGGGCAGCCGCTGCACACCTATGCACTGGCGTCCCTCCGCGGGGCCATCGTCGTCCGCCAGGCCAAGCCAGGCGAGAAGATAACCACACTTGACAAGGTAGAACGCAGCCTTTCGGGGGAAGACATGCTTATCACCGACGACTCCGGGCCGATCGGCTTGGCGGGCGTCATGGGTGGCTTGACGACAGAGCTGCAGCGCGACACAACCGACATCCTGATCGAGGCGGCCTGGTTCGATCCGGCCACCATCGGGCGCACCTATCGGCGCCACAAGCTGCCCAGCGAGGCGTCGCGGCGCTTCGAGCGTGGCGTTGACCAGGGCGTGGCCTACGCGGCGGGGCGTCGCTGCGCCGAGCTTTTGCGCGACCTGGCCGGTGGCGTCATCAGCGACGATGCGACGATCGCCGGGGCCGTCCAGACCATGCCGGCACAAACGATCGCCGCTCAATTGCCCGCCCGCCTGTTGGGGTTTGACGTGCCGGCCTCCAAGGTGGTTGAGGTGCTGCGGGCATCCGGCGTGGCGGTCGAGGAATTGCCAAACGCCAGGCTGGCGCTGACCCCGCCGACCTGGCGGCGCGACCTCGTCGACCCCTATGACTACGTGGAAGAGGTCGGCCAGAAGGTCGGCTATTCGGCGATCCCGTCGCGGGTGCCGACGGCCCCGGCTGGGCGCGGCTACACGCCGCGGCAGCAGGCCCAGTGGGCTATCGTCCAGGGCCTGGCCGGTGCCGGGTTGGGCGAGACCCTGACGCTGCCGTTCATCGGGGCCGCGGACTTGGACAAGCTGGGTCTGGCGGCGAACGACGAGCGCCGCCGCGTCGTCGCGTTGGCCAACCCACTGTCGGACGCCCAGCCGTGGCTGCGGACGACGCTGCTGCCGGGGTTGCTCGCGGCGGTCAACCGCAACACGTCGCGCTCGCTGGATGATGTGCGCCTGTTTGAGGCGGGCTCGGTCTTCCTGGAAACCGGCGCCGGTCCGCAGGTCATGCCGGACGTTTCGCACCGGCCGGACGAGGCCGAGATAGGCGAGTTGTTCGCCCGCCTGCCGCGCCAGCCGATCCACATCGCGGCGGTGCTGACCGGCGATTGGCTGTCCGCGCGCCCAGACGGTCCGGCCCAGCCCGTGACGTGGGCTAACGCCGTGGCAGCGGCGCAGGCGGTCGCGCAGGCCGTCGGCGTGACGCTGGAGCGCCGGTCCGCAGCCGTCGCGCCGTGGCACCCGGGGCGTTGCGCCGAGTTGGGCGTGACGGTGCGCGGCGAATTCGTCACCCTCGGCCACGCCGGCGAGCTGCACCCGGGCGTGGTGGGGGCCTGGGGACTGCCGAGCGGCACCTGCGCCATGGAGCTGGACGCCGACGCCTTGGTGAGCGTGGTTGACGCCTTGGTGCCGGGTGAGATCACGTCGCTGTCCAGCCATCCGGCCGTCAAGCAGGATGTCGCCCTGGTGGTCGACGCCGGCGTGCCGAGCGCGGCGGTGGAGGCGGCCCTGCGCGCGGGGGCCGGCGAGCTGCTGGAGTCCATCCGGCTGTTCGACGTCTTCCAAGGCGCCCAGTTGGGCGCGGGCAAGAAGTCGCTGGCCTATTCACTGGTCTTCCGCGCCCCCGACCGCACCCTGACGGAAGCCGAAGCCAGCCAGGCCCGGGAAGCGGCGGTGGACAAGGCGTCCGAATTG
>Ga0123354_10007868_pt1 | contig 16143 bp, 5 predicted proteins | sample TergutLab28metaG_2_FD_97872 | JGI IMG/M metagenome (GOLD analysis project Ga0123354, IMG submission 97872) | Labiotermes labralis P4 segment gut microbial communities from Petit-Saut dam, French Guiana - Lab288 P4 | ecosystem: Host-associated > Arthropoda: Insects > Digestive system > Gut ...
ATCACCCGCACAATATTGGGTGAGGAGTACAAATCATTTAGCTCCTCGTTATGCAGTCTCCTCCATTCCCCCGTTACCTCGTCCCTCCTAGGTCCAAATATTCTCCTCAGCACCATGTTCTCAAACACCCTCAGTTTCCTTTCCTCCCTCAATGTCAGCGACCAAGTTTCAGGAGGGGGTACAGTTATCGGAAATTCAGAAGTGACATTGTAAACCATAATTGCTCCGAACAATTCAGTTAACCCTACGATTTCATGGAGTAGGTCCTCCTTGAAACGCTGACTTAAATTCTGACTTTTTATGTCACCTCACCGTTGATCACCATGTTCACAGAAGTCCGCCACTAGACGTTAACTAAAAGCCAGATAAATCTGGAGCATGCTTTCACGCACTGCGTCGTTAAAATAAGTTTTAAAATTAACCGTCTGCACTTAGGTGTTAAAAGTTCTACTTCTTTTCACATGCTCTGACTAAAATGTAGAGTTTTACACGGTCTCGTGCGTGCTACATTCCTGAGCCAATTAATCCTCCACTGGCTGTCAGGTATTCTGCATCAGCGCTGTTTCAGCTTGGCCTTTAGCCTTGTGGTCGCAGCGTATTGCAGCGCCACAGAGTTAACACAGTGAATAACATTATTAACCCTTCAATACTATCTTCGACGCGCTGAACGATTTATTGCTAACATGCCGTCGGTCTCGGTGCACATTACTGTGCGTGTGTGTTTTGTACATCATCAGAATAAACGTTGCTGATTCACCTATAGAACGTAATGAGCTTGCCCGTCTAATCGCGAAGGAGCGTGTTCTCTGTGATGTAGGAGCAGTATATGTGAAGTCCCAATGCACGCCATGAAGGTATAAGAGGGAGTGGAGTGTTACATTTATTCATACCTAGCTATGGCATTAAATGGTGAATGGACAGCTTCACTCTCCGGCCGCTTTTCCCTACACTGCATTAGCTCATTTGTGTTTTGCAAATGAGACACAGTGTGTTTACTTCGCAGTACGAATTTAATCTTTAAATGCAATTCTAAAGCGTTTGTTTTGCTCTACACAGTTCTGTCGCCCGTTAACCAGCATACACGCACAAAAATGTTATGTGCCCTTTTCGTCCCACGAAACTTTCAAATTTATGCTAATAAACTGTGTGTGTGTGTGTGTGTGCGTGCGTGTACTGTGCTGGTCACAATGATGGTGTTATGAGTTCCGTTCCTTGCACGTGTAGCAGTGCAGTAAAAGTGATGCATCGCCTCTGTCAGTTTAATTTACGTTCGGAATTCGTGTAACATATATACGGGGCCGGTTTCACACCACACTCGCAAGTCTGGATCCGCTTCAGCTTAGCAGGGGTGTCAACAAGGAACTGTCGCCAATGATATTAGTTATTACTACAGCTGCTTACCACAACGATAATAGACCTCTGATTGGTTCACAGCGCAATTTTGAAGGAAGTGGCATACTTTCTTAACGTTGAAGTGAAAGGCAGCCTGCCATTTCTGCGATGCTATAATCTAAATTGTAAGTTTCCTACGAAGATACAGTCAACATACTCTTTTACTGTTACATTACACTAATTTACTGATGTGATACGGAGAGGGAATAATTACGGAAATTACTGCACAGCATACCGCAATATTCCAGCGTTGAGCAAAATTAAAATTAAGGCAAAATTGTACCCCAGGATGTTTAATATATTGAAGAACTTCCCATTCACGTTCCAAGTACTGGAAAACAATTTTAATATTTTAAAATGATATAAATTTATTATATTTTAATATACATCATTTTTATTTTTCTCGGTAATTAACCAACTTAATGCACAAAATTTTTGTTTTACAATAAGTATATTTCACGCCTGGACATGTGCACACCCGTGCACGAGACGGCCACCTACAGATGTGTGATGATACCAGAGGTTATGTAATGCAATTTTGACCTCCTCATGATGAGCACATGTGCTCGAAACATGTAGAGACATGAAATAAAACTTATTATGTAACAAACTTTGAGATAAATAAGAATATACTGAGATGCACGGTCAACAAAACGTCATAATTTTTTTTGTTGCGTAGTTTCGGCTTCTACGTACAACACCAGTTGTTGTACAGTTGAAACTTTAGCTGTCTGTCTGTAACTGTATCATTTTAATGGACTATATTCAGATTATCTTCCTCCGTGCATATTTAAATTGCCGTATAATGACGATTCCAAAAGTCGAAATACGTGACAAGCAAAATCTTATAAAAAGTTAGGTAAGTTAGGACTGACTTCTGTACTTCCGTTATGTTATCTGTATATTACAAAGGGATGTCGTTAGTAAAGACGATAAACAGTCAATTTCAGCCCTTTTGAAGCCTGCTGGTTACTTGATGCACCAACGGGTTAAACATTTAACCAGGCAGACCGTGTGCGTATGACGTAACATTCAGACGCGTCCGTGCAACCATTGCTGAAGCAGAAAAGCAATAAGTACTACATACCCCGAGTATGTGTATGTATGTATCGCTAATTAGCAAACGTTATATGCGCGTGCGCCATTCTGTTATCTGCGTCCTGCGCGGATCTTCAACATGTTTCCACATTATCTCCAAAAGGCACGATTTTCGGGAAAAAGTTATTGAACACTTTGATTTTCTGTACAACATTTGTCCGAAACACTTCTCATTCTAAGAAGAATTGAGCGAGTATGTTCAAAAATGTATATCGGTCTTCGTGTAGAGTGCCCGTTATTCTTGTCAGATTTTAATGAAACTTGAATTTTCTTGACAGATTTTAATTAAACTTGAATTTTCTTGACAGATTTTAATGAACTTGAATTTTCTTGACAGATTTTAATGAAACTTGAATTTTCTTGACAGATTTTAATGAAGCTTGAATTTCTTGACAGATTTTAATTAAACTTGAATTTTCTTGACAGATTTTAATGAAACTTGGATTTTCGTGACAGATTTTAATGAAGCTTGAATTTTCGTGACAGATTTTCCAAAAGTACTCAAATATCAAGTTTAATGAACATCTGTTCAGTGAGAGCGAAGAAGGGACAGACAGACAGATGCACAGACATGACGAAGCTAATAATCGCTTTTCGCAATAATGCAAACGCAGCTAAAAATTGTGCATTCTTCCCACAGTACATTTATGTGTTTTTCATTTATCTCAAAACAGCAACATTTGCCCTATACAACATAATCTGACAGGTTTTTATAAGCGAGATGAAAGTGTATACTACGCGGTGCAAATTGGGCCTTTAAGTACAACAGTTTAAGCTTCGTCTTTAGAGGGTTAAAGGTAAAATATTAACACACATGTAGGAAAGAACGCTGATGTTCGAACTCCAACAATCGACTGGATATAAATATAACAGAGAAGAGAGTGATTTGTTACTCGGCAGCAGCGAACGGGTGAAATCGTTGTTCATCTGGAACAACTCAAGAATGCATACAGGATTTTCACAAAATTTGCTACCGACAATTTCACAAAAACTGTTTATGCATGCCAGTTTCGGTTAGAAGCAGGCAGCAGTAACGGACACATTCCTGCGAAGACCTACGCGCATTTCTTAGATCCATCTCGTGAGCTTAACTGGCTGACAACTCGCCAAAATAGGATAAGAAAATATTTGGAACAGAAATGGTGGAAAAAATTAAACAAATGTTGATGTCTATCATATTTGTGGGTTTAAAGGTAGTAAAGGGAACGACCCAAATTGTTTAGCTGTGCGTATATTTGCTGTCTTCTTAAGTTCAATATATTCTGCCTGCATGTTTGAGTTGACCAGTGTACTTGTATGTCACCTTCGGTACTGTAAGAGGGTGCACAAATCACAGGAGCCAGGTCGTAGTAACGACTAGTTTTGTACGGTTGCGCCTAATATTTACGGGGCTGCGGTATTGAATTTGCTTCCTGTCACCCATCTGGCTCCTAGAGTTTTTGGGGTGGCAACTAGACTTTTGGAAAATTGGTGCATCCATGATACTGTGTCCAGTAGATTACCGATGTAGTGGGATTGACTAAATGTTGTAATTATTTTTAGTTTATATTATACGTGGCCATGCATTAAGCTGATCAGATGAACCCACAAATGTATATAAACGTTTAAGAGTGTCATATATTATATTACACACATAGTATGCCTCCTACATGTTTCGGCCTCCCTTGTGGCCATCCTCAGGGGGAAGCATTACAAAGGATATATTACAAAAGATATTAATTCCCTCTTCGATCTTATTTACGATTTACACTCAATCACGCTTGCGCGTGACCCCCATCTACCCATCTCCCGTTTTATATTTGATTTCAGTACACAGGGGCTTGCCGACCAAACAACATCAACGCAACTTTATTTAGTACGTATCATAACTGAGAACCGTGTCATCTACGTGATACATAATTTTATTTACCAGGATATTAATAACCTTCTGCACACACGTTTCTTTCCTTTCAGGGTGGTGACATACCACGTAATAGCTGGATGGAACATTCGTTACAGACCTGAATTAATCACAAAAATTTTATCTGTATTTTATATTTTAAACTATATATTTCAAAGCTAATTAGCTTTCACGTGTGCATCGGTTCAAAAACATTTCGTAATGTATCCTTTTAAATGCACCTTCCTGAGGATGGCCACGAGAATGGCCGAAACATGTAGGAGACATACTATGTTTATAACATCATAAAAGATACTCAGAATCGTTTATATACATTTGCGGTAATATTTTTTTTCTTCTGGCGCATTATGTGTGTAGAATCATTCCGCTTTTGAATGTATGAAGCTTACTCGATAAATTTAAAGGAACAGGCTTCACATAAGCGTGACACGTCAGAAACCCCAGCATCTCGTCTAACCCTTCCGTACTTTCACCATTACTCAGGCAGGTCATTCGTAAGTGCCGCGAAAACATTTTAAGTGACGTTACTTTTGCAAGCATTGTGGGTTTGTCACGGTTTTCGCAATTTCCGGGACAGTAAACCGTTTTGCCTCTCTACTGTAATTCATTATATGCAATCACCATCGTGATGCAGGAAAATACAGATAAGGATTTTTGTATGTTTTGTTTACCGTGCACCCCGTATGGTCTGATTCAAATGAAGCCAACTAGGTGCACATTACGTCTTATATTTATTTCAACTTCTCTACATGTTTCGGGCAACTATATGCCCATCGTCAAGAGAACTTACTGTATCTATGCGACACTGGTATCTTTCACTCTGTATGGGTGGCTGTCTGGTCTCAAGACCTGACAGCCACCCATACAGAGTGACAAATACCAGTGTCGCATAGATACAGTAAGTTCTCCTGACGATGGGCACATAGTTGCCCGAAACATGTAGAGAAGTTGAAATAAATACACTAAGAAGTGGTGTGCACCTAGCTGGCTTCATCTGAAACGAGGAATTCGTTGTCCGTGGTAGATGTCACAGGCCATGTAGGTCACACGTGTTTGTTCGCGTCTACTGAAAGACATTTGTCCCGAATATCACTGGATTAAAAACACTTCAAGAATAGACTGAATTTCAACAGACACAAAAAAACGAGACATCGAGTAAGTATTTATTTGGTAAGAGTTAAATCAGAAGAGTCGCGCGAGTTACACAAACTGACATAAAAAATGAATTAATTTTGTAGGATCGCCGATTAAGTTTGCGAATTTGAGCTACTTGAACTCATCCGCCCCACATTTCTTCATAATCTGTTGCTGTGGAAAGACTTTATTACCTTCGCCCCCCCCCTACCGAAAGATAACTTTTCTTGAATATTCGTGCTACGATGGGCGTAGCTGGTTGGGGGCGGGGGCGAGTGCGGGGGAGGCGAGTGGTGCGACCACCCCTGGCGGCAGAGTCCAACGTGCAACAAAATAAACATTTTAAACAACAGAATTCGATTTTCAGCGCTCAACAAATTGGATATCATCGGGCCAAATAAAAGATAATTCAGTAGGTGCGAGTTTTCTGAACTTCATAAAAAGGTAAAGTGATCCCGTTACAGGCCCAGTGTGACCCAGAGGACGGGTAGAGGTATAGTTCTACTCGAGCATGACCGCGACACTAGAAGGGGGTGAGTGGTCAGCAGCACGCCCCGGCCGCACTTTACCACCGGTAAAGACCCGGTACCCATTTTACAAAAGGCTGGGTGGGCCCCAGGGCCGGTCTGGACGGGCGGAAAATCTCGTCCCCACCGGGATTCGATCCCGGACCGTCCAGCCTGTAGTCAGTCGCTATACCGACTGAGCTACCCGGCCCATTTTTTAAACTTCATAATTTCTGTTTACTGGGGGGGGGGGGCATCGTGATTACCCGCCAAAGGCGCCTGACACCAAGCTACGCAAGGTGAGTTACTTCGCCTCTGTGTAATGCACGGCTTTCGTACATAATCCACGTGCCTCAACCAACCTTGTCACCAGGTTTCGTGATATCCTCGGGACAGAATCGCATCCGAAGGTCAGTATTTTTATTTGGCATTAAGGCTTCTTCAGTGCTGGTAATTCAGATCTCTGCAATGACATTCTTGGAGGTCGCAAAACAATACACGAACCCCGGTGTTCTTATCAAGCTGCTCGTGTTGGAAACCAAAATTCTGACTGATAATTCTACTGCAGAAACTTTCAGCTTTGATGCTGATACAGTTTACTGTCTGCTGGCAACAGGCACTGATAAATCGTTTGGCTTAATTATTTTCCAGTGCCCGGTCACGTGGGCCAGAGTTTGAAAATACGTCTTCGTTCTGGTAGGTGCAGTTCGAAAGACGTTTTAAATCTCTCGGTATGAATTTCTAAAAGCGAGTTTCCCATCCAGGGTTTAAAACTTTCAGTACGAATTTCCGAAAGTGAGCTCCTCGTGCAGGTTTCAGAATGAGTATCTAAAAGTTAGTTTCCCACGCAGGGTTTAAATCTTACAGTAGGAATTTCTAAACTTGAATTCCTCATCCTTTTATCGCAGGTACGGTAAGTGCCAATTCATCGTTTTCACCTTCTCCAGCACTTTCATCTATAAACGTTTATCTGAAAGAATCGGAGAGCACGGCGTAAATAAAACAGGAAAAAAGGAAATAAGTAAGGAACCTGCAGCTGAGGAGTGGGGGGGGGGTCCTTAAGTATTCAGTTAATTTCATGTTGTAGTGCAAAGATAGTCTCCGTTGTCACATAATCCCAAAGTGCCATTATGAGCAATTTCAGTGTCGGTTCACATTATTTTACCAATTTTCCTAGCCAGTGACCGCGTTGAATCACCGATGTTTCTTTGAACGCGTTTTACTGTCAAAATTTTCTATCAATTTTTATGTCCCTATTCGTTCAAGATGGACAAGGATTGCAGTTAGGCTACGTTAATTTAAAAAGAGTTACTGTCCTGGTTGAGCAAATTTCCACGCTTCTCTCCGTAAGTAAACACTGAAATTTAAACGTACCTTCAGATGTTACCCCTCAAGCTGTTGAAATGTTCAATTAACCTGTTGTGCAAGTTTTTGGTTTTCGCAAAGGGTCACAGATGACTTAGTCAGTAGACGGATGTGTTCCGCGTTCATGTACTCCTGCAGAAGTTGATGAGCGGTTCCTTCCCACATTTGCACGTAATTACCGCGTGCTGAAGTTTCTCGAACACCTTAATAAACCTGATTTGCGCGAAGTCAGCCACTTTATCCCAGTTCCCATTGTATCTTGGTCTGGGTACATTTCACAACTTCTGGTGCCCCCTGTCGAATTACAGGTAGCTTTGTACATATGTCGCATAATTTATGGTGTATGCACTCTTCTCTGTCAAAATAAAATCAAATGATTTATTCCGTCAGAACACAACAACATAGACATTCATCAGCATCCTAGTATGGCTACATGTTACAGTCCCTTCCTAGACCATCTTCAGGCCAACATTTAACGTACAAGGCACTAACAGTGCGCACTATAATACATTATGGGAGCCCATATGTTTACAGAATGTGCGTAAAAAGAACGATAAAAGTTATTTAAGGTTAAAACATTTTTAAGAGATTTATTAGATAGACAGTATATACAAGGTGTACAAGGATGAATTGTAAAATTGTTCCTGTAACCAATTCCAATAGATATGTACAGTATGGAGCAAGTGGTAAGGGGTAGTAGAAATACAGATGTGAATAATGGCAGTGAAAAAGGAACAGAAAAAACACTGCGGTTGGTTAAAACATTGTAGTAATACTCACTACTTGACTATAAAGCAAGTACCTTCCTTATTGTTTGTAAACCTCTATATACCGTTCTATATACACTACACCATGTTCTACAGTATTTTAACCTTAACTAACTTTTATGATTCTTTTACGCACATTATGTATACATATGGGTTCCCATAATGTAAGGTCTAGGAAGGGACCGAAACATGTAGCCATACTACGATGATGTTTGTATATGTTGTTGTGTTCTGACAGAATAAATCATTTGGTTTTATTTTGAGAATTAAAGCACAACGGGGTGCCTTCTATTAAAAACAGCTCTTCTGTGTACCTAACCAAGGACGTTTGTGACCGAAAAGGTCCTCGTCAGGTCTGCTTAACACGTTCGGTACGCGTACACTTTGAGACCGGAGAGACACTCCTCTGACCGTGATGGGAAACCCACAGACACCAGAGGTGCACTGGACTTATGGCAGTGCAAAGGATTATGAAGACTGGATGATTGGTATAGTCACACAGATCTTACTAAAAAAAAATATATATTTTCATTACTACTTCGTTGAAACGTAGTGCCAGATTGACTTACCTTAGACTGACTTAAACAACTCAGTCGCTGTAGCAGAGTCCTGTTCTATCCATTTCGATAATACCTTTTTCCCCTTTATGCGTGGGTCGCACGAATTGTCCGTTTCCTTCAGGTTTACCGACAAAGGGAATCAATAAACCTAGCTTTCGTGTGTTTTAAGGATCGTTAGAAAGTTTGTCTTGTCACTTAACTGTCTTATTTACTGTTTCTTGGTTCATTCTGTTACATCCTCTTATTACACTGATACGGTGTTCTTATTAATGTGTGAATTAGTTCTATCAGAATAACAAACTTCTTGAATTAAGATGGCTGGTTGAACTGTAATTCGGTTACCCGCAATTTTCAAGCTATGAAAGCCAAGGTGAATTTAATGTTAGGGTATGTATTACACACTAAATTATGTATTCCTACATTATGTTAGCATCTTGCAGAAAAACACGCAAAAGTCTAGGTTACAACACGTTACATTAATAACCACAGCGTGTAGTGAAAGAACAGAAAAAAATTAAGTTGTTCATACTGGCGTATTACGGTAGTGCACCGACGCTGTGAATAAAGCGGCACGCGCGGAACTTGCTGCCTCACCGGAAGTCGTCCACACAAACAATAGATTTAATTCCAGCCGATGTTGCTGTAACATATTCATGTACACCAACGGCATGGAAAGAAACTTATTGATGTTTGGGAATATATCGATATGTATGAGACGTTTTCTATGGCACAAGTTTAGTAGCCAATCAAATACCATCTTTTATCTGGTGGTATAAGTTCCAATGACCCGTCACCATGGGCCTTTCCTTTTTTACAAGTGTGTTTTCTAAGGAGACAAAAACTGCGTTTGAATGATGGAATGAATGGCCAGTTTGCAGAGATAGCAATTGGTGTACGTCAACTCAATTATTGCTGCATTTCTACCACCTGCTGCTGATGTTGCTGATTCCAATATATAATAATCTGTAGAATGTGTGCAGGTTATTTTAAAGTATATGTCTGTCTATGCCGTAATGACGCTGGTTTCTTTGCTTGGCAGTGTCGCCCTCAACCGTTGTTTTGACAGCTAAGAACGAGGGAATCAAGCGTTATCCTTCGAAGTATGACGTTCCTTTGAATAACGTAGAATGAAAATATTTGTTCAAATTTTTTAAAATATAATCCTTAGTTTGGGACTACGGTACATTCGGACTAGCCACGTCTCATCACGGTTGTAGGCCCCCAAATAACACAAGAAAATTCACTTCCTACATCACAGGAGACATTATCCGTCACTATTGCGATGACCAACCAGTTCGTGCTGTACAGGTGTTTGTTCTGAAATCATATAAAATTCCTGAGTACTACTGTGTGGAAAATGCAGACCATTGTAATGTTACAGGCAGTTGTAGTTATATGAAGTTGTAACCCTTGCATCTCCAGAGATAAGTTAGTGACGTGTATCACGAATGGGTCCATATATGTCGCCACGACGTTCATGTACCTTAAAAAGCAATTATGAGCATTAGAGTAATTGTATTTGCAATGGTGCATAAAACTCCCTCTGGTACTGTGTAAATCATGGTTTGCAGCTAGCAAATTTGTTTCTGGAAAGAGTCATTTATATCTGGCAATAGGTTTTGGTCTTTACTGAATTTGGAACGCAGTGGTAAAACGCTTTTGACAAGCCCCATGCTGAACATGTCCACACTCGAGTTTAGTCACCCTACTTGCTATTCTGCAGGATGTGTGGAACAAGTAGTTTGTCACGTTGGGTGCGAATGGCGGCCAGTTTGATGCTGAAGTTATTTACAGCACAGAATTCGGTAGAAGTTGGAAACTGGCACAAAATGATTACGTCTGTAATGGCATACACAAATATCACATTGTAAGGACGAAAACACTGTTAAATGGAACAAAATATATATGAAGGGTACACAATTGACGCCATTGGTAGTTCCGAGGTTAAAGAGTCTTAATCGTTAATCAGCCAAAGACGATAAACCAGAAAAGAAGCCGACGTATCTAGGATGAAACCACGATTTGACTGCTCCAAGCACAAAATTCGTGATGCTAGTCATGAGAAGGCAGCCTCAGTGGAACGTCTGCCCTTCCATAGGGTTCTTGCGTGGTGCGGAAAGAGGCGGAGTGGGGTCTGTGCCCTGGTGACCCCAACCACAAAGTGGGTCACCGCCCCCGGCCACAAGCAACATCCATCTCAAGAATGCGGTGCGTTAGTGTCACGAATTGCAGTAGTATTTATACAAGGGTGCTACTGCAGCTAACTGTGTTATCATGATCTCTCTCTCCCAGGTGTTCAGTGTAGTGAAACCTACCAGTAAGTCACCAAGTCCTTTACTTGCGGCCGAGAATGTTATTCTTGTTTAGCGGAGAGACCATCCACACCACACGCGTACTGCTGTCCTGCTTCGTCTCGCGACCCACTGGAGGATAAATCGGTGACCCGGAGACACTTCATTTTCGTTTTTTATTTTATCTACTATGCTATGTTTGTCAGGTCACCTTCATGCCGATTCGTAACAATTCCTTAGCGGCACCTCTAGTTATCTGAACCCTTCGAGTCGGCAAACAGAGTGACATCAATAAATGAAAGGAATACAAGTTCCTTGGGGAACGCGGTGGCACAGGGGTTAATGTGCTGTGCTACCAATCGGAAGGTCTCTGGTTCGATCTCAGCTGGTGTCATTGAAATTTTTCATTGAAATAAAATCCTTCCGATCACACTATGGCCCTGGGGTCGACTCAGCCTCTAACAGAAATCAGTAACAGGAGCATTTCCTGGGGGTAAAGGCGGCCGGTGCGTAAGGCTGACAACCTTACCACAATCCTGTGCCGCTGTCATGAAATCTGGGAATCTTAACTTCCTGGAACCCTCTGGGTCACTCCAGGCCTGTAACGGGACTTATTTATTTACCTTTACCTTTTACAAGTTTCTTATTGAAATGTACGAATTTCTACTCATCTACTGACGATGTAACGACGGATTGCAAAGCGCGGAACAGTAGTGTAAATGGCAAATAATTCGAAGGAACTTGGAAGGCAGCGGTCGTGGCCTATCAAATTAACGGATTGGAGCAAAAACACAATGATCTCAGGACAGTCGATGTTCCGAACAAATCTGGAACCGAGTCCTTCGAATGCGTTATCGTCTGAGCCAGCTTGCTTGGTACAACGTAGGATACAAATCAGCTACGGATTTCTTTACGAAAAATTACCTGTTTTTTTTTCAAAAGGTATATTTTGTTTTAATGTTTGTGCGTATGATCCAAGTCGGCAGAAAAATTAGTACACAACTGATGTTATTCAAATTTATAACAAGGTTTATTAACCCCGGAAGTTGTGTAAGGTCTGTTATTACGTACGGTGAGCGCAGTGTATTGGTGAAACAGTGTCACTGGCCTAGTAGGTATTCCAACATTTCACTTCGATAGATGAATGGGGGCCAGAAACTACTCAGCCGGGAGCCGAACCACCTATTCTTCGTTTATGTGTGACCGTTTTATTGAAATATGGGTTTCAGTAAAAATAACGGTAGTAGGAGTAAAGTGCACAGAATTTTCATATTCGAAGTCTATCGGATAGGGTTTAAAAATACAGATGAAACCAGAATTAAAAATCGCGATATAGTGGAATGTATCTTTCTTCTTCTTTTTCTTCTTCTTCCTCCTCCTCCTCCTCCTCCTCCTCCTCCTCCTCCTCCATTGGCACTACAGCCCACTGTGGGCTTTGGCCTGTCGAACAATGTCCTTCCATTTTTTCCTATCTGCCACCACCTCTCTCCATCTTCTCACTCCCAGCACTTGAAGATCTCTTTCTTCTTTCTCTTTCCACCTTTTCCTGGGTCTTTTCCTTCATCTCGTCCCTTCCAGTTCTTGAGTGAAGATATTTTGGGCATCCTATCCTCCTCCATTCTCTCTAGGTGACCTAACCAGCTTATCCTTTCCCTTTTATCCATTTTATTATATTTTCTCCTTTGCTCATCTCTTCTAGTTTTCGGTTCGTCCGACTTTTCCATTCCCCATTTTCAAATTTAGGACCATATATTCTACTAAATATTTTCCTTTCAAAAATTAGCAGAGCTTGTTCTTTCTTCGTCAACGTCCATGCTTCCGCTCCACACGACACTGCTGGTCTTGAATGTATCTTACACATTTGCGAGATGCATCCTCTGCATACTATTGTTCATTCCGTGCATTATTGATAATAGATTCACGACACCAAACCAACAAAATGCACAGAATTGTTCCTTGGATATTTACATTAAAACGTCAAACTTAATATTCTGTGTCTGTGTCCGTGTTAGTTATTCCATGTATTAAGCTAATCGGGTTACAGAAGTCGCACGGTACAGTCAGATTTTTCCTTCTTGTTTCTTTGATTATAATGAGTAAAATTAAATGAATATAGCTTTCTACGAAGGTCGTCCGGAAAGCAAAGTCTGTTTGCGCATAGCACTTGCGCAAGTCATTCACCATATAGTCCAGACTTAGCCCCAAGTGATTTTCACTTGTGTCCCAACACTGAAGGAATTTGTTGGTGGCACAAACTTCATAAGCAATGAAGAAGTGAAGGATGGCTTCAGGCAGTGGTTAAATGTACTGGCGGCGGAAGTCTACGACGATGGCATACAAAAACTCGTTACAGGCTATGACATGTGCCTGAACGTTGACGGCGACTACGTAGAAAAATTTCTTAGGGTCTGTAATAATGATACATTAAATGTTTTAAATTTTTATTTGATTTATTTTTCTTTATAGCCAAACGACCTTACTTCCTGGGTGACGCTCTTATATCTGCATTTTAGTGGGGATACAGGTTTTATTTCGTATAGGCCCGACCAATTTTTACCATAACTTCATTTCTGTTTTACATTTTCAGCAGCCGAACTCGAACAGCGGGCCACAGTTTCAGAATGTCTACTGTAACCTGGATATATTTGCTGTAGAAGACTTCGTGGGGTGAATATGACATGGTTATGAAACGCAACTTCTAAGTAGTTTCGACATGAGTTTATTGGCGCCCAAATAAAGCGCTGTCTGTCTGTACCTGTAGCTTGTGAGGCTGGCAGGTTGATAAACACAACTGTGTTCCGCCACTAGGCGGTGACAGCACGTTTTGAATTTCAGGCGTGTTATTATTCGGGTATGGAATACAAATATGTCCGAGTGTGTTAAACAACTACTTGTATACGGGAGGATCCGAGCTCGATTTTCCGTCGAATGTCCAACCTACTTGAGGGTTTTCGCGGTTTGCGTCAGTCCATTTCAGCAAATGCCGATTCCACTTGCGAAGTAACATGTTTGACCACCCACTTGACACCGTATCGAATATCAAGTTTAAAATAACCGGAGAGCCTTATCGGGCCAACGAACAGTCTAAAGTAAATAACAGTCTTCATGCACATATACCAACGATAGTATCTATTGGTACTGCAGGATATTTTGTGTTAGCCCCAAACGTGACTGCAGTTTCAGAGAGTCCATGCATCCATTACTATCGTAATAATGTTTTGAGACTTGGATTCTTTCTTCCGCTTTCCATTTGTATTCATTTTTATCATCTCTTGGTCTGTGTTTTTGCTGTTGCTAACAGTGTTCTGTAATACTGGCATTACATTGCCAGCTGTCAAGTGGTACAACCAGTTTTCTACCTCTGCAAAGATCTTTCGCCAGAAAAAAAAACCAATAGAGATAACTGCACGATGAGGATCTGTAATCCACACTCTTCGCAGAACGTTCAGCCACCAGATCAAGGACAATGGGACTGGCGGAGCATGTGACAGTGTGACACGCCTTGAGAAACTGAGGAACGTTTATACACTGCTGGACAACCTGAGAGGACGAAGACCGCTTTGGAGACTGCCTGTTTCTGGGAGGATTGTTAAAATAGATACGAAATAGGTAGCGAGGACGTGACTTGATTCATCAACCCGGGACAGGGGCAAGAGATGGATGGTTGTGACATGGCGTTGATCATTCCGGCCCCATTGAGACTGAGTAATTCGTTCCTATGAAGTGAACGATAGTTATTAGAGAGTGAAGCTCCTGCATTACACTCAAGAAAAAGCATTTTGGGTTCGAGAAATATATTCACATTCCTCCTATTCCATAAACAAATATTTTTCCGTTCTGGACAGTTGAATAAGTGGCTGTGCTTGTGACGTAAGTCTTGGGTAAATGGCCCCCCCCCCCAAAAAAAAGAAACAACCTTCATTCATTGAAGAGAATAAATCAAGTGGAAAGAAAAACAAATATGTTATTTTCTCTCACTCTCAGACATCTAGTTGCCAATTTTATTACTTTATTTTCCAGTCTAAATTATCCTATCCGGTCTAGTGATCTTCGAAAGAGATGCCGCACTAACAAATCTTGCAGTACAACCGACCAGATTCTTCCCCAATAGTGAAAGCCGTACGTTTATTGAAAGACTAACCAGATATTAAAATTTTATCAACAATTTTATTCTCTGCTGAATTAGTGTAACAAAACTGTGGGAGTTACCACTCATTAGTAGCAACACTACCCGTATTTCGACACGGATACGATCAGGAATTGTTAATAAAATTCCACCACAAAAAAATTGACTTTAACTCTTTCAGCATTTCTGGAATTATTACACGCATATAGCTGAGCGTTTTAGACTCTGTAAATAATGTCAGAAATTCAGTAATGTGCTTAATGTTTTTGTAATAAGCAGTTTAGGACTAATATTCTCGTCGTCCGCGTTTTTTTACCCCTTTCACTTTATGAACCTCCGCATCTATGATAGGTTGTTCCGAAGGTAAAGGCAGTGGGTTTCGAAGCCTTGCGATTTTTCCGTATTATATCACGTCTTCAGTGGTAAGAGTCAATTTCCCTCAGAAGTGATTCCGTCATTCTTCCTCAACTACTAATGTTTGACGAATACGAAGGTCCTTCTAGTCATACATTACATTCCTTCAGCTAGAAGTTCTGCTTAACTTCTAAGGGGGAAAGTTGCATCAACTTGCAGTGATGGTCATTATGAAATAAGAAGTGTAAACACTCAAAATTCCATGGAACCTTCATGTCTTTGTATGTTCCGTGTGGCGTTTTGAAAGCCATGTACAGCTGCCTTCAGCACGTTTGTACTTTTCTTTGCGATATACGCTTTTCGAAGTGTTTTCTCACGCCATCACCATCACTGTCTTGCATACACTGTGGTTCCACAGCGTCATGCTCCTGTGTGGTGTGCACTCGGTGCTTGCTAGTGTCTGTGTGCGGTGTCACAACTACACACACCATCACCCAACTGACACCACACAGGAGCCTGACACTAAGGAACCGCAATTTATGGAAGACACTGAAATTACGGGAGGGGGGGGGGGGGGGGGACCCCCACCCCGCGCCCAACCGATGTGCCCCCCACACTTTTTTCCCCCTCCCCTTCTGGCGCCTTACCCC
>Ga0123354_10007869_pt1 | contig 16143 bp, 4 predicted proteins | sample TergutLab28metaG_2_FD_97872 | JGI IMG/M metagenome (GOLD analysis project Ga0123354, IMG submission 97872) | Labiotermes labralis P4 segment gut microbial communities from Petit-Saut dam, French Guiana - Lab288 P4 | ecosystem: Host-associated > Arthropoda: Insects > Digestive system > Gut ...
CCCCCCCCCCCCCCTCCATATTGACTGAGATTTAGAAGGCATAATGAGCATGATCCTTTCCAGTGGATGGTATACACACTCAACCGCTTAAAGGGAGCTATAAAATAACTAAAAAGCAAACATATGATGAAGACGTGATTTTAGACATATTAACGCAGTATCTACATTTGCGATCATCTCACTCTTTACCATATCAGAAGAAGAGTATGTTCGAGACCAATAGGTAATAATTGCTGCATAACACCCTCCAAACAGCGAAGTCCTTCAAAAGAAAGTCCCCACTTCCTATGAAACATAAACATTCGTCGTCCCGTCTCAGAACGCCACCCTGTTTCATTTGCAAGCAGTCTGCACCCTCACACTATGGCTCTTCAAGATCCATTTTCAGATTTTCCACCATTCTGCCTCTGTTAACCCTTTCCTCAGCATTCTACTCATAAATCAGTGCCACTAATTTCTCCTTTTCTTGGTTCGTGCAGAGAATCTGTCCTGCAACACTTAGCAGCATGCTAGTTCTATTTACGGTCAGTTCAGCCCTCAAGCTAGGGCCACCATTTCCGGCTATTCGCGACTGCGTAAGCAACATTTCAGCTGTTGCTAACCAGAGAGTATTTACATTGATTGTCACAGGTGTCCTCGTCGTTTATATTATTATTATTGTTAAGTCTTGTCACAGGACTTTTCTCCTTGGTACTTCTCCATCTTAAACCAACGGTGATCCCCACAGCCAAGACTTCAAGTTTCCGAAGTTTCAGACTGCAGAACGTTTCGTACTACGTGTGATGTTCCTAGCATAGCTGTGTTTTGTAGCAAATCTATTGAATGTTTTCTTGGTATGGCTTCCAAATTGTTCTTTAAACCTTTTGTTACTATTCCAGTGGCCCGAATTATTACCGGTATATAATCATAAATCTCATGTTCCACTTTCGTTGCTTCTCTATATGGGAACTCTCGTATTTTTGTTTCTTTTCTGCTTCCTTTTGAATGACATTTATGTCCGCTGGTACTGCCAAATCTATCAGATGCATATTTTCTCTTCTTTGTTTTTAATTATTATATCTGTCCTATTTTCCGTAACGTCTCCATGTGTATTGTTATAACTACTGCGTCTATTTTTATTATTAATTTCAGGTTGTTTAGTAACGCCATTTAATCCGCAGGCATTGTACACCTTCAAATTATTAGTAATGTTCCGTAAAAAGGACTGTCACGAAAAAGGGGCAGGGCAGGATTTGTGAGCCAATGGCCTTCGTCTGTATACGGACTGAAGAAGACCACGAAAGCATTAGTGAGTGCAGTGTGCTTTCAAATTGCACTCGAAACAGATATTTACAAACAAAAAAACTTAAGTTACCGCGGCGCTAATCCCGACGGCGAAGAAATCAACGTAGTGAGACAAAGAAGGCTGAACGAAAAGCAAAGAACGGAGAACACAGAACACAGAAGCAGCCCTAACGGTCCACCACATGTCCCAGGCTCTCTCGATTTAAGTTAGTCCTTCCAGTGATAAACTGCGCTGAACAGGGTTTTCTACCCACCTGTGAGAATTAGAGACTTTCCTACCGTTTGACAGGTAAAGTAAGCCCGTCGTTTTATATTTACGCTGAGTTTGGATAATCTAATTTAAATTTTCCATTCTTTCTGTTTTGAACAGGGTTTCTCTGTGCGCATGTGAGGATAAAAACGTTTCCCTTCTTCTGAAGTTCAAATCAACTTTAACATTCGACTTTAACAGTACTGGATTCCTCAGGACAAAGTGTAATGTGAAATAGTCTAATTTTTTTTTAGAGTTATAACAAATTCACCAGTCTCTTCGCGGTCCGGATACCTCGCAAAAGTGTCAAAATATTAAAAACACACTTTTATGTTTTGATTAAACTGAACATTCTGTCTGCCCGCACAGGAGTTTTCTGCTCATGTCAGAGATAAAGATACTTGCACCTTTTGAAATGATAAATTCAACAGACCGCTATTTCTTGTTCTCTAACAAATGCTTCCAGCTTCATGAAAACAAAATGAAATTTATCGTTTTTGTTCTGTGCTAAGAGAAGGATGTCAGAATGGACCTTAAAGATACGTGTTGCAAGGGAATGGACTGGATTCATCTGGCTCAAGATAGGCTCCAGTAGTGAACTGTGCCAACGGTAATGAACATTCATATGGCGCGTAATTTCTGGACCATCCCAGAGATGGTTGCGTAGTTAGCAGGTGAACAACTGTCACCCCTTATACTGAGCAGTAGGTTATCTGAAAACTTCCTGCATTTATGAACTGATTAAAATGTCATTTCCCACAGTCATCAGGTTAACGGTCAATCACTTCTCCAAAGATAGTCGGATTTCTTACTGCTGTGCCAAATCGCCAAGTCGTTACTGACATCGCTTCACGAATTTCACCTGGCTTCCAACGCAAACCCAGCAAGACTGGTAGCGCAAACAACTAGCCATTCATATGTTCTGACGCCAGTGTTGACACGGTGACATAGGTGAATGAATTCCTCGAAACCTAACGGGTTTTCAGGCTAAGATTACAAGTGCCACTGCATTAGAAGTGGCGATATTTGAAGAAGACGTAATGGCCTAGTTGTACCATTCTGTGAAATTAACTTCTGTTATAACCACCAGGATATTAAGACTCCGAGTGTGAAGCCAACTGTGTTCCTTTATCACCAGATATATGCGATATGCATTTAAAACATGCATCATATTGCATAAAATAAAAATGAGAGCATGGCTTGTTATTGAAGAAATATGTCACCATCCTAATCATTTCTTGAAACTTCTGTTTCAAATATTACATGTCACGCTAAGTACGAGTTCCACTACGACCACCACATCAAGAGTAAAGTGGTGATATCGTAGGGAATATGACACGTTTTGGGGAATATAAGGAACGTATACTATATTCTGGTGAACAAAAATATAAATGGAAACAAAGATTTGGAAGACCTAAGCACAGACGTAAAAATGTATAAAATCTTTTTAGTAAAATTCCGAAGGAAAATTCAGGTATAGTCCAACAAAGGAGCAACTCACCTACACAGTTCTTACCTACTGAAACAGTAATATATATATATATACACGGCCAAATTTATTGCCTGTGTCTTCCAACTACATTCAGAGACTCAAAACATTTTTATAAATCACAAACTATGGAGTTTTCTAGGTTTGTGGCAAGGTCTTCAGTGCCCCTACACTTTAAACCCATATCTACAGTTTAACCACCTCTACTGGCATCTCCTAACGGGTACCGCTGACTTTCACTTAAATGGTAAATTACTGTGTGATATTGCCAGCACGCCGGTTCACATTTCGCAATGAAAAATTGTGTGATAGTAACTGGACCTTGAACAGGTGTTACGTAAAGATCCGGAACCTTAAAAGGCCTTGCGCTAAATAAACGGACCTTGCAAGGTAACCTGTTGATGGTAACTGCGATGAAATCTCAAAAGGAATACTAATGTCGTAATATGTGGGTGCTGGCGACGCGTCCTCGAGAATACCCTCAATATGGATACACAGTGGGCTGCCGAAACAACCGGGCTGGTGTCGCGGCAAAACGTCCGACACGTTGCCAATACCCATGACAACAGGGAGGGCAAGAAGCTGTGCCATGGCTCAAGTGGTTACACGTCGGCCTCTCGACGCAGAGGTCCGGTCCAATGCCAGATGCCTATATGTGGGATTTTTGGTGGATCAAGTGGCAATGAGACAAGGATTTCTCCGAAAGCTGCGGTTTTCCTCTGTCCTTGTCACGCCACCCATGCCCTATATTTCATTCACTCATCTCTCGCCGATGCTATATAAGCTTAGCAACCGACACCATTGTTAAATAACACACAATCATGGGCACAAAAGCACTGGAAATACAACACTAAGTTTAACGCATTATTAGCACCGATTACGCCAAATGCGAGCACAGTTTGACCATATTCAACCGTGCACACATTTCATCTACAAATTCACAAAACAAATTTAGGTTAAATTTGGTATTAAGGGTCTCTTACGGAATATGATTGTTCATATGTTTCTCCACATTCTGCCAGTGACGTGATTACGTTAGACATGCAACCTTACAGCGGAGTTTAGCAACTATCACACCAAGCAACAGCAGTTACATCAAAAACACCCGAAAGTAGGACACGCTCTCAAAAGGAGTTAGAAGACTTGAAGTATGCTATGACGCTGAGAGGGTGCGAACAAATACATTGCTTGTTCGACTTCATACGTGTAAGGTCGAGAGGTCAGAGGTTGCCGTTACGACTCGACATGTACCCAGAAGTTCGACCCACATGATTTGTGACGTTCAGCCCTCTACAGCATTGGTTTTATGCTCACATGTGGTGATGACACGAACATTCATAAGATGTTAATGGATAATGTTTGAGCAGGGTTAAGGAAAAATTAGTGTAAACTGACTGAGAATGACAGAATGAAGATTAATTTTAAGAATATTATAATTGTATATAATTGCAGGAAAAAGGATAGTTTTAGATTAAAAATGTAATTGCTGCAAGTTCTCAATTTTTCTTACCCGAGCCCAGGATGGTGGTATCTCGAATGTGTATGGCTATTCCAACCTTACCTAGTGCATTTGATGGACTGAATGACCATGTACGACATGCCACCTTCACTTTGGTTAGCTAAAAAAGAGGGTGCGACAATCGACTGGGATCATAAAGCATGGTGACAGCACTACGGGGAGGAGCGTAGTCTGATGTGGTTGGTGATTCTATCCGGCAAGCAGAGGACGCAATATTTGCCTCAAATTTGGGCTATGTATTAACTACGGTATAGGTGCATGGAGGTGATAATTAATAAAAACGGTCAAGGCACAAGTGTAGACAGCGGTTCGATCAGAGAAGGGCGCACTGCTTCTTATGGCATCGACGGAACTGGAAGAAAAATTAACCCGCAGGGCGACGGCGGTTTTACATTGGCCGTAAACCCTCACACCGTTCGGACTGTATAAGAACTTTCAGTCAGAGTCATTTAGAATTTTATAAACATGAAACTTCAGCAACCTGTTAAAAATAATCACACTCGAAACTATTAAACACATTTGGAATATGTAAGCCTATCATACTAAGTACAAAAATAAAATATTTTATACATACAGGATGGGCCAAAAGTAGACATACAGTATATAGTTAATTACTGTATACCTACTTTTGGCCCACCCTGTATATATATATATATATATATATAATATAAACGTGGACATGGTGGTCACCGATATTGAATGGAACGAACGTTGCTAATGATTGGTTAAAATTACTCTCCACTGTTCGGTAGGTCCCGGTCTCAAATCTCTACCCAGAGACCGACAGTGCTGGCGGCGGGTTTCTGCGCGTGTTTCTTCCGTCCCTCCAGGTAAATGCACTTTAAGGGAAACACACATTTTTCAGTAATCAGACTGTTCACTAGTTATCCCGTCATTCCACGACGTAACCGTAATCTGAGCTATTGAGAGTGTAGATAAACAAACTAAGCCACTAGAAACAACGTGTTCTGGAATATCACGCCGTTTCACCTGGCAAGCAGTCACCGATATTTCAAAGGACTATAGTGTCTTCAAGAATTATAAGAAGTTCTTTGATTACCTGATCATCAAGATGAAGGCACTACTATCCTTCGAGGCGTCGGTAACTACTTGCCAGTCGGTGCGGCCTATAACATCTCAGAAGTCTTAAACCTTCAGCAACACCGCTACGACAAGCGGCGTTGCTGAAGATTTTCACTAGCACGTTCAGAATTGCGTTGAGATCCGTCCAGCATTCTCTTAAAAGTGAAACTTTCACCCTTCACTATAACGACTCACCGTTGAAGTTAGGTGAGTGGGGGCTGCAGGACAGGCTCATTAGCACCAGCGCCGCGGTGCACTCGTCCATGACGTCTTCCTGCGAGGAACTCGGCCTCCGCTTGCGAGACCTGCAACAGTGAACACTTGTCACACTCCCTGCCACAGTGGCGTATTTCTTGCTCAATTAGCACTGGCATTTTACACTCACAGCATGTGGCTGAGCAACTTCGCTAGGACAAGGAGAAAAGACACAGGCCTCTAAACCGTTATCCGGCTCGGGGGAAAACAACTCGAGACTGTAGCAACAAGACTGCCGAAGTACGTACAACACAAGAAGGCGCGCTCGCGTAATAAGTTACCATGAAAAAAGAATAAGTATTGCACATTCTGAGTGTGTGTGTGTGTGTGTGTGTGTGTGTGTGTGTGTAACCTTAGTTACCCAGCAGTAGCCCTCCCGACTTAAATCTAGTAGTAACCAATTTCATGTTTTGTTTACATGTAAAATAACCACTGCCACCGGGTAACAACCAAATTGCAGTAAATAAATTACTATTATTATTATTATTATTATTAATACTTCTTCTCAACCTCATCTTTCTTATGTTCCTTTAACCTAAAAACTGCCGTACTGCGGGATGTGACGCCGTGTAATATGGTAGAAATTTTCGAAGTACCCACCCTAAAGATGAAGACACCACTTTCCTCCGAAAGGCACGCAAATAAGTTACCATGAAAAAGGAATAAGTATTGCACATTCTGAGTGTGTGTGTGTGTGTAACCTTAGTTACCCAGCACGCTAAGCGCATGCGCCCTATTATATGGTCATCTGTATCCCGTCTGGCTCTGCCATATTCTTCCACGTTATTTCATACTCGGCACGATTTTTGGTGGAAAAAATTTATTGAACATAAAATATGTTTTGATTTCCTTTACAACTTCTGTCTAAAACATTTCTGATTCTAAGAAAAATGGAGCGAGATATTACCATAAAATTACATAGGTCTTCATGTAATGTACACGTTATTCTTGCCACATTTTAATCACACTTCAATTATCTCGGCAGATTTTCATCAAATCACAAAATCCCGTTCAATGCGAGCCGAGATGTTCCATGCGGACGGACAGACAGATATAATGAAGCTAACAGTCGCTTTTCGCAGTTTTGCGTACGCGCCTAAACACAGAAACTGCCAGGTGCAGATTTTTTTTTGCATGTGGTTTTTGTGCAATAAAATATGAGTCAGGACTTCTCTTTTGTGACTGATTTAAAAGTTTATATTGAAAAAAAAAAAATATGGAATCTAAATAACATAAACGAGAAAAATCATGGGCTAGACTTAACAAAACTCAATACAGCGTGAAATAAGACTTCGCTGGTTCAGCATTACGTATCACTTATATGAATTTAAGCTTCAAGGGCTTGTTTTTAATGCAGTACGTACTGAAGTGTGTAAATTCGTATGGTGTCTGTATTCGTATACTGTTAATCTTTCTAAATGGGACCAAATACTAAAATACAGGATGATTAAAAAAGATGGACTCAATTGAATAGTAAACGGCGCCCCAACACACGCCAGACAGTTAGCTGCGGTATTCCAAGTTCTCTGTTCGCTCTATGGGTTGACTTGCGTGGGCTACGCTCAAAACTCTCTTGAACTCGTCTCATGTTCTCCTCTGATACACACAAAAATCTTGTGCTGCAAAGTAGCCATTTTGCTCTCAACTGACACTGCTGCACGGCTGTGCATTAGACGAGCGCTACAGCGGTGGTACTTGAAAATTTAGGACTTTTCTTTCATATGTTATGTAGATCATTCACATACCATGTATAGTTCAGGAAATATAGATGTACGAAATTGAGTCCATCTTTTTTAATCACCCTGTACTTTACTGCACACATAAATGGATATAAAACATAAATAACTGTTAATAAAACATTGTTAAATACTCCATACATTTATAACGCACGCAACAATCCTCCTTACAACATTTCGAGAGACAGGAGTGAGAGTTTCCACCGAGATCCTACGTGGGTAAGGATTTAGGTCAGTCACACTGTTAGGCCCATGTAAGCGTTACGCAAATTGTTAATAGCAATTTAATTCCTTGATACTTTAAGAAATACCTGGAAGGTTTTGAAATATGCTACTGGAAAACTTTGGAGAAGACAGGTTGGACCGATGGCTTGAAAAACGACGAAGTATTACATACAGTCAAGGAGGAAAGGAACATACTGGATACAATAAAATAAAGAAAGGCTAACTGGATTGGTCCCATCTTGCGCAGGAACCGCCTTTTGAAACACGTTATTGAAGTAAAGATAAAATAAAACACAGAAGAGAAGCAAAGGTGAGGAAGACGTAAGCAACTACTGGGTGAAATTAAAGAAACGAGAAGATACTGGAAATTGAAAGAAGAAGCACTAGATTGCACTCTCTGGAGAACTCGCTTTAGAAGCGACTATGGATTTGTCGGAAGACAGCCTGATGATTAAGATGATGATGATGATGACAATTTGACGACGATAGTAATGTTAAAGACAGCGAAGAGGGCCAAATGGATGTCGAAACGTGTTAAGTTAGAAAAACGTTCTGACATAATATAGAGTCTGATGTTACCCCAACAGTACACATTTTATATGAGGTGCACCCATCATTAAAACAGGCTGGAAACTATATACTGACTTGGTATAGACTACTGTTGTAAAAATGTTTTAATGAACAGTAGGTTACGTCATTTTTAATTTTTTAATTTAACGAGTACTTTGTTAAGGACGACCAATATAAAGAGGCCCAACCATCAACGTATTACGCCATTAATAATCGACGGGAAGTCTCGCATATGCGTTTCTAGCTTTTATCTCCTCCTCTCTTTTCTTCCGCATTTGTTTCCCATCCCTGTAATTTGTCCAGCTTATCGGCGTTCCTCTTCCCCTTCCGCCAACATGTTTATTGCTGATCACATTTTCGGGTGATGGCGGCATCGTGTACAAGCGGGCTGTATTGTCGTCGCTTTAGATATCCTCACTGTCTCAACCTAACAAGGCGAGGTGACTAACGTACGAACCTCAAACTATCAAACGGAAATATAATTTTGGTAATGGTATATCACATTTCGCTCAATTCAGTTTCTGAGCTTTGGCCAGCGTCGTGTTCAGAAATTAACCTTTTGGCGTCAGAATTATTTTTTTTTAAATTTTAGCACACCCTGTATATAAAATGTGAAAAATACAGGAACCAAATATGTTACAATTATGAAACAAACTGCATTTTGAAGAGAAAAAAAAACGGAGAGTATACACCATGTTTAAAATATTCAGTACCTATATTTATTGAATAAATATATAAAATGCAACTTTGGAAGTTAGCGGTGCGGTACGTCAACTATAGTCGACGTTAGGCGTCTAAAGGTTAAAGAACACATGAACAAAATGTTTAGGTGGAGGGTTCTGTGCCCATCCTCAGATAAAACGGTGAGCGAATACCTCATCAGTCTGCCCTGAGGATGAGACTAGCTCTATCTATAGGACCCTTTGCCTGATTTCGGAGATACCACTTGTCTCCGACATATTGTGTTCGATTCCCTTACGAGTGAAGATTTGATTACAACGCGATGTTGTAGTCTGGAGCCATTCAAAGTCTAATAAATCCTTCCGTACAGTAGAAATAAGATGCTTTCATGTAGACAATACACATACCACAAACACAAATTAATGTTTTCGCCGTTATATTTCGCGTCTGTTTGAACCGATAAATATTTTTCCTCCGATGACATCAAATTAAATCCGGGGATAGTTCTCTTTCTGTTAGTAAGCTTGCTTCTAAATATGCCGCTTTCAGTGTTGCACATCATGTAACTGCATACTGACGAGATTCATAATCTGTAAACCTACACTCCACCAAACATTATTAGGGTGATCATGTGAAAGAGAAGTGTACAGGCAGGTCATGTAGCCAAAGAGGGAGAGATGAAAAATGCTGGGAGTTTGTGTTAGAAAACCTGCAGTGAAGAGATCGCTTGGTAGACTAAGCACAAATCGAAGGGAAATATTGAAATGAATCATTAAAAAACAGGGTGAAGGGTGTAAACTGGACCGATCTGTTTCAGGGCAAAGGCCACTGATGCGCACTTTTGAAAACGTTAACGTGTCGTCGGTTCTATTAAAGGCGGGAAATTCATTCCCTGGCTAAACGGCAATAAGCTTCGGGCAATTCATTCACTTGCTAAACAACAAGTAGCTTCTCGAGTATGACTGTGCTCCATGGAGTCAGTTACGTGTCACTTTGCAATTGCAAATTGCACACTGAGATACTGCGCCAAACGACAGCACATACACTTGACGCACATATGACAAGTTTTTTGACGGTTCAAAGACACATTAGTCACAGTGAGCGGAGTGAAATGTGACCGATCGACAGACAGACAGACAGACTGACAGACAGTAGTGGCAACAACTCGGTGGCGCGGCTACGACTAGGGCTCTCTTTCTTCGGAAGAGAAAGTACGACATTTTCAAAGACATAGTTTGATGAAAACAGTGACACAAAACAATAGGTTGTTCGGAATGTTCATTACACTGGCAAAACTCATTCAGTAGTCGAATTTCTCCTCGAGGAAGACACTGTGTATTCTTACCTCATGGTGCTTACTTTGGGTTATTACATTTATTTGTGTATGCTGTCGATAATTCAGACTATAGGCCTAGAGCGTCGAATAATTAAAGAATATAGAAATTAAAAATATGTTAACGAATCAGACATGGCTTAGCCTGCAGCAGGATTATGAACATGGCACATGTCTAAACACTGTCGACATAGGTGGTATATGGATCGAAATTTGAAGCAGGGATCTCACAAATACGAAGGAAGAGGGTAACTCACTCGACCGCGGCTTTGATTTCGAGCGTCTAATATCTACTAAACTACTTAAGAGTAGAACACGATGAAAGTATCAATTTTGAGCCCCAGACGGTTTAAGCCCTGAACCCGAAATTGAGAGTAATGGATTGTTTGGTTGTACTCTGACGATCTGCTAATTCCGGAAATCGTGCCACATCAAACGATAAATGATTAAATAGTTATTAATGATAAATCGGGAGGGTGTTGCAACCATATCATCATGGAATTCATCGTTACGGAATAAATATAGCCAAAACATCAAAACTATTTCTGGTCTGTACTATTTGGTCTTGCGGAATTCACTGTATTTATAACAATTAAAAAAAACTTGGTACGGTGGCTGACGATACCAAATGACATTTCTCAGCCTACTAGAGTTAAAAAGGACAAAAGTTGGCGGTGACAGTGAATTGAGCGGACAGACTAAAAGGCTTGTAACTGACGTGCGAGTCTCGGTCCGCATGGTTCCTCGCCAAGGCTGGGAGTTGAAGACTCTTATAGGGTTACTACTAATAATATCCACGCCACACGATATAGCTTCTCTCTGTTGTATCTAAATATATCGTGGGTGGCGACCTAGCAGGGAACACCGTCATCCTCGCCACAGTATTCAATCGCTCGCTGCATTGCCAAATCCCGTCAGTGTCGGGCGCATCACACGGAGGTCAAGGAAGTTCCGTGTACCACACTGTCCCGTTTCCGCATTGCCTACTGGGCCACCGGTGCTTTTAATTACCTCCTTGCTTACAACCAGTGCCAGGCAGCATCATCCGTCATATGACGCAATGTACATCTGGCCCGAAGTGAAGATGGGATCCTGAAAGAGGTTGCACGATTGATGAATTTGGAGAGGCTCAGGAATAAAATATGTGGGCTACAGTAACTTTTTACACGGTGGCACATCGCAGAATACAGTATTCTTCAAACCTATATGAGTTTAAAAAAATGAGTACACAGTTTTTTCTAAACATTTCTTTTTTTTTCCAGCATATCTTATGCATTTACACTCCTATATTAATCTACTCCTTTCATATACCCACATCTTCTAGCTTATCACATTGTGGAAAAATCTTTACGCATTTTTTCACAAATAAATTCCTGTCAGAAAAAAAAAAGTCTTTACGAGGGAGTAACAGCAACAGGTAGATCGAGAAAATTATACACTGAGGAACTTGACACTTTTGTGTATTATTCAATGAATAGGCCTATTACCTAGTAGGCTGATAACATCAATCTCATGCTCAGAGCACAAGGCACGAATGGCCGAGATGAGAAACAGATACAGCATTCTAGTCGACCATTAAAATTAAAACGAACTTAATGTGATACTGTGGACTAGGTTCAGCTAAAGGATAATAATGTTCCAATGTTGTGCTCTTGTGAACACGGTAACGAACTTTTGGATTTCATTAGAAGTGGCGAATTCTTAACCAGATGAGTGGCTCTCAGTATCTGAAGAAGTATTCTGCCCCAAGGAATTGCTTGCTTATTCAAGGAAAGGATGCCTGTGTAACGACAAAACTATGCCTCGCCTGTGAAATTACAGCCTGCTATAACATTAGATTTATAAGAAAAAACATAAAGTACAAACACCCAATTTAGCGTTTTTAATTAATTTGCCTGATGATGATGATGATAATAATAATAATAATGAAACACGCCAAAAATTCACCATTGAGCATTATACATGTAAAACCATTGATCCCGTTTATATGCAAACTAAAATACGAGAACCAGTGTCAAAAAACCACAAATAACCACAGCCAAGTTCCAGCGGACCGGCCTAGATTCTAAACGGGAACAGACTACATGCGTGGCAACCGCTACGTAAGACTGTATCAACTATGCACTGAAGCGTGAAAATGGGCTCCACAGTGTCAGGCAGCCACCATCGTACAAACGTCTCATCTTACGCAGTAAAACTTCTCCCGAAACATTTTATTTTAACCAAAAATTTTGTGAAAGCCGCGAAGGAAAGCGTGCAGTAGGAATAACTAAGACTTAGCTGTTTTGAGCCTCCTCTCACCAGGGGATAATTCTTGCTACCCCGCAACTAACAGCCTCTGTACTCCGTGTTGACTCCCAGCATGGTGCTGGGAACACCTTAAACCAGAACATCTAAAGCAGCCGCCGCACACAACAGCTGCGGACGTTGTAACCGGGTTATGACGCGTTCTGCACGCAACACTCCGTAGCATCCTTCTGTACCGAGATGGCCACTAATGAGATGACGTAGTTTACGAGCGTGACGTCATTGGTAGCCTGTGCAGTGACTTATCTGCTTTCAACATAGGGCTGAGAAATCGTCATTCAATCTGCACGGGATTATTTGCCACCGATATTTAATACACAGTTCAAAATTTCTACGCTGTGTCATGACTTCCGAGTCAGAACTTTGGCAGTTACTATCCGGGTGGGGGGGAGGGGGGAGGAGGGTTAAGGAAATATAACTATGGAAATGTATTTCACTTTGAAGTTTGTACCGTCGTGTACTCGGACAGAATTATTAAAGATATGTAGGAACCTGCACCTCCACTTCTGCACCGAAGAAGAATGTAACAGGTTCCTCCGAAGTAGAACCGGCCTTAGGCCGACTGGACGGATTTAGGCAATCGGGCCCCGCGCTCATGGGAGATTCACGCGTTGGTAACGTTTAAAAATGCAGTGTGATATCACTCAAAGCTCTCGGACTAATTTTATATTTAAATTTTGAGAAGATCATGGATCATTTAGATGAAGAAAAAGTGGGAAAAATGTAATTAGGTCTGATTTGTTTTAAATTTTGTTAAAATTAAGTATCAGGGGGTACTGATAAGTCCTTAGCCCGACCAAAACGGAAACAAGCTACAGAGACCAAACTCGGGATTTATTCAATCTATTCCCAACGAAGCTCAAAACACTTCTTAGCCCGTTGCTCTAACTTTTGCAAGCCACTCAAAAAAAACCCCCCTCAGAAGGTTGTTTGTCCAACCAGCTCTTCGCGGCAGCAAGGACCTCCGCGTCGGACGAAAAATTGCAACTTTTCCATTTTTTTTTTAGTCCAGGGAACAGGTGGTAGTCCGACGGGGCCAAATCCGGAGAATAGGGTGGGTGATCAAGACATTAGAAGCCCAGGTAGGCCAATTTATTCTGGGTTGCAAGTAACCGGTGAGCCGGGGAATTATCGTGCAAGAAAAAGACACCCTTGGTGACCTTCCCGCGGCGTTTCAAAATATCCTTCTATTGCACCAGCGGAGATGAGTAATACTTGGCGTTGATAGTTCGGCCCTTTCGAAGATAATAAATGAGGAGGATGCCGTCTTTTTCCCAAAAAATCGAGGCCAGAACTTTTCCAGCGGATTTTTGCACTCGGAACATTTGGGGCGGTGTGAGACGCTATGCCGCCACTCCATTGATTGTTGCTTTGTCTCCGGCTCACAGTGATATAATCAGGTTTCGTCCACGGTCACCAATTGCGACAGGAAATCATTTGAATGGCGCCGAAAAAAATTCCAAAAGTTGCTCAGACGACTGGCACCGTTGACGTTTTTGATCCGAGTTCAGGCATTTCGAGACCCACTTTGCGGAGAGCTTCCGCATGTCCAAATCTTCATGAATGATGGACCCAACACGCTCACGTGAGATGCCCAGTTGCTCAGCTATTGATTTAGCCGAAATCCGGCGGTCTTCCAAGATTAGCTCGTAAATATGATCAATAATCTCCGGGGTGGTCACTGTTTTGGGTCGCCCAGGACAAGGCGCATCACAGATGGAAAAATCACCACGTTTAAAGTGGGCCATCCAGTTTTTGACGGTGGCATACGATGGTGCATATTCCCCTAATGTTTCTATCAGAATGGCGTGAATTTCCTTCGGCGCCTTGTCTTGCAGGGGGGAAAAAATTATGACATCTCGCGTCTCCATGTTGTTGAAATAGCGCGCGTCGCCCAACATGCTTCCTTTCAGCCTCTGTAACAAGAAGAGACTTGCAATTCGGCATATGAACAGAACCCTCTTTCGAACGACACTATCGAATCCATCCTACGACATCGGGAAGTAGGTCGGGCTAAGGATTTATCAGCACCCCCTCGTATTATGTTTGATTGCTTTATTAAAAGTAAAAAGAAATGACAAAAAATGGACCACTTTATAATTCTTCATCCAAACTTACACATAAACCAAAACGTTAGTCCTTGTTTTGCCCTGCACAGTAACTTCTAGGGGGCCGTCATTACGATCGCAATTAGGACCCCGCGTTTGCTAAGGCCCGCACTGCTCCTAAGCGTCGGAAACTCCGTGCAGACTACAAGGCGTCACATTCTAGAAGACGACAAACTTCATGTTCACTGCTGTGAAAACCTTAAATCTCGTATACGATTTTGGTTTAATTTTCACTTGATACGAACTGTGTGAGCTAACAATCGTGATTGACCGGTAAAGTGAAGCAGACACCGGACACATCAGTCATTCAACTCGTCAGCATAAATCAACTAAGAGACTTGCGTTACCATGGATATTTCCGCGTGAGTATGTTGGAAAATTCATTTCACGCTATTGTTAATGCTCTCTTCTCTACTTGAAGAGGAATGAAAATGCACTTACGAATCTGGAGGAAGTTATACAACAAGGCCTTCAGAGTTTACACTTTTCATCTAAAAATGCGTGGATAACATGAAGTCTGGAAGGAAGCTTACTTGAGCATTTTTTTTTGCATGGTGGAAACGAGAAATACGTACAACAGTTTGATAATAAAATCCCTTGGAAAGCAAAATGAGTGAATTCACAAAAAGCGCAATCCTAGTGACTTTTTATTTGCTATTTATAGTTTCTATTTTTCACATGTTATCAAGACTTGTCATGACATTTAAAAACACGTCACGCAATGCAAATGAAGTAGACTGTAATATGATATTCGCCAGAAGATGGCATCTCATGACGACATATCTAACGAGTTTGTTGTGTGAAGTAGTGTCCACGCAATAGTTTTATTGACGTAAACATTTAGTGATACTCATGGAAAGAATCTCTATGTGATGGGGGGAAATAGACGAAGTTGCTGAAGAGTGGAGAAGTACCCAGGGTGGCAAAAACAAGAATCAAAACATTCTGTCGAGGAAGGGCTTTGGAAAGTGACAGTTTGGAAGACCAACAGACAGACTCCAGGGTAATATTCTGAAAGAAGACAACGAAGTCCAGAGCGTTACCGAGACAGTAAGCTGCTCGGTAATTGCTCAGTTGCTTATACAGCTGATTACAGAGATAGCACAGTCGGTATAGTGACTAGAATATTGAATGGACAACCGAGAAATCGTCGTTCGGTTCCTCGCAGCGACGGCAGTTTAGCTCTTCTCCAAAGTCTCCACACCGGCTATGGGTTTAACCCCCCCCCCCCCCCCCCCTCCCCCCCCCCCCCCCCCCCCGGCCTCCCCGCGGGGGGTGGAAAAAAGAAGGTAACAATACACAC
>Ga0123354_10007871_pt1 | contig 16142 bp, 6 predicted proteins | sample TergutLab28metaG_2_FD_97872 | JGI IMG/M metagenome (GOLD analysis project Ga0123354, IMG submission 97872) | Labiotermes labralis P4 segment gut microbial communities from Petit-Saut dam, French Guiana - Lab288 P4 | ecosystem: Host-associated > Arthropoda: Insects > Digestive system > Gut ...
ATATATATATATATATATCCATACGTGTCTAGGAGTAAATTACTACCTATACAATTGCTTGCATATACAGTTTTGTCGTTCATATCCTACAAGTCTTGTGGTCTAAGGATTGGGCCGGCGGCCACTTGATTGCTATGGTCAAGGGTTCGAATTCACCTGAGGTCAGGAATTTCGTCCCAGGTGTTTGTTGGGTGTTGTGTAGGTAGTTGCTTCTGCTACGGACTGGTCACTCGTTCCAAGGAATCCTACGGGTTGTGTGTGTCTAATTGTGTGTGATCTACATTAATCTGAATAGAGGCGGCTTAGGGACGATTTCGGGTGAAACGCCGACAAATAAGTAGTTTACTAAGCATCTGTATAGGCTAATTATAGCGTAAAGTGAGTGGTTTTCATATGAAAAGCGTGATCTATACGTATTTAGGTACGTTTCCCTCATGCATAAAGTTGTCGCTATAATTTGCCACTCTAGGTCATTCAACATAAATATATATTATTTTTACTGGCTTTATAAATAAGCACTTTAAGTATTTCAGTAAAGTTTACATGGGAATGTGCAGAGCCAAGCATTTATTTCTCAAAATCCTATTCAATAAAATGAGACATCGGTAAATTTTCTTTTACTCCATTCTGTGTGATGCAATTCCTGTCCTAATGTACCGTTAATGTACGTTTCTAGATTTGGAGAATTAAATTTATGTTATTTTAAAAATACATTTCTACACATAAAATGGAAAACATAACTTTAAATATAAACACAATCACGTTTACGATTACAAATATATTTTGCTGTGTTTTATGAATGGAAAGATTTTCTAAATTAAGTTAATCAGAGCCCATGTCCTAATTTGACTTAACTGTTGACAAAGTAGGCTGTGTTCTATGCGCCCATTTGTTTTCCATCCGCATATATACCTGTGATGTGATGTTGTAACATTTTCCTAACTTGAGAGGATTGTTTCTGATGTCACAGTTTGCAAAATCCCACGAAACGGATAAATACGGGGTCTTGTTTTATTATCTCACCAAGCACGGCGAACATATCGCTTAGTAAGCCTGCATTTGCGTGACGTTCCTTTGTAGCTGCGTTACTGAGGCAGGGGTAAAAAAGAAGGGATTAACTTTTCTTTAGAATGATTATTCCTATTATTCGAAAGACACACTTATATGAAGCTTGTGTTTATTCGGCTGATAACACAACAGGGCGATGTCACCTTCGACTAACTTTTCTTTGTTCACATCTGCACAATTTGGGGACATTTGCCACGTTCACAACGTTCTATATTCTCACTCCATTAACGTAATATTTAACGAGAAGTATATGGAGGGATAGCGCAGTCGGTAGAGCTACTCCCTTTGGTCTGCAAAGTCGTGGATCTAATCCAGGTGGGGGCGAGCATTTTTGCCCTCTCCAAGAGAGGCCATAGGTCTTACTCAACAACCTGTACAATGGGTACTGGATTTTCCCGGAGATAAACAGGCCGAGGCGTGCTGGTGACCGCCCACTCCATCTAGCGACTAAGTTAAATGAATAATAATCCTTTGTGGCCTGTTGAAGCGTGAACTTTAGCTATATGGAAGAATGTGTAAATACAGTGGGATAACAATTATTTGTATAAAATATATTTATGCATTTGGGGCTTGTTACAATAAGGACTTTTTATACCACGTATTCGAAATTCCAAGTTGATCGACATTTACTCGTTTTGTTTGTGAGCAAGTCTGATATATTATATGCTTCAAAATACACTCAGGTTTATTCCTCTGACTTCTTTGATATGATACGTTGAGAAAAGAACTAACTGCTCTACGCCTCACAAATATAAAATTTTTATTCCAGATCTTAATGTATTTACTGGTGACTATGTATCGTGCATGGTGTGGAATAAAAATTATTTTATGTACAGATATATAAACACAATTGGTTCTCAAAATGGAAATTAAATAAATGACAGTAAATGTATTACATTTCTTCGGCTCTGATAATTTCATTATTGTAGGATCTTATACACTTATTGGTACTTCTTTTAGAAATCAAAATATAGGTACAAAAAATCTGTTTTGGTGCTGTACAAGAAAGCGAACTGCAGATTTTGGCATTTTAATATGTTATGTTATGAACCTTCTTAAAATGAAGCAAGTAGTAAATGTACCAAGAGTGTCACATAAAGACACAATTGTTATTTTATGCATTTGGCATCTCCCCCCCCCCCAAAAAAAGAGAGAGACATTTGCGGGGCGATTAATCATTTTTTGTAAGTATGTTTCAGTATCACTAATCCAAATTGAGCGGAAGAATCTGAGTTTAATAATTCGCGTAGACAACCACATTTGTTGCATGGAAATGTGGTCTGAAATCTCATCTTTAACGAACGAATCAAAAATATCCCCCTAAGTCCACATGCCCTGCGGTTTCTGAATTTATAAATTTTTTTCTCTGCTTGATAACAACTACTTCCCTGACCCTAAAACCGAGATCTACTAGATTTTTTAACCCTACCTAAATGGCCACACTTTTAATTCCACTACTTGATTCTTGAGCATAAATGTAATTATATTTCAGTTCAAGCCTTGTTTTATCGACTTGGCTGTTGTAGCGGGAAAATTATACACTGATTGTTCGGAAATTTTTGGCTGGAACTCGTGTTTGTAACTGAAAATTTTCCAAGTTCCCTGTCCACTTTACATGTATTTCCAAGTTCTGCATTTTATGTGAACTGACGTGTGAGTTATAAATTCTTAAATCACAGAACAGAATATTTTAATGTAGTTTACTTTCTTCTGGGTAATTCCCCGGCGGCTGAATTTTATATGCCGACGTTTCGGAACACTCTGTTTGTTCCTTCTTCATTGGCAGTTAGGTACGAAGTATAGCTGGATTAGAGAAAGGTTGCAGTATTTATACAGGAAAAGGTATAGCTCCAAAATAGCCTGAGCCAACTTTAACTTCTCTCTTCATCAAATCTAAATAAAATCTATTAATAATTCGCTCTTTGAATTTAAGAAAGGTTAACTGTATAATTGTGCACCATGTCGTAATTGTATTAAATCAAGTCCGGCATTTCTGGCCATTCGTAAGAATATAAATTTACAGAAACAACGTGTACTATTATGGTCATTCCAATCTCCTTGTTATTACCGAGTTATAGTCTTAAGAATGTGATGAAATCTCGTCATTTTAGAATAAAATATTTTTTGTTTAATGTAGCAGTGAATAGAGTTTTGTCTTTTAGCATATAATTGGTATTGCTATGCGTAGGAAAATATGAATAAAATTAGTGGCTTAATAATATGTCGGTTGGTATAAGGTTCCTTCGAAATTAAAGATGATAACGTTCAAGTAATTGTTCTATTGGTGTTATTTTGATTACTTATATTGGAATTTGTGTGATCAAATATAAGACCTTCGATTGTGCCGATGTGCTGTATTTGGTGACTCAGTAGTTGAAAACATTTTTTCTGAAAGTAATGAAATTTGTAACTGTAAATTTTGTCGTGTTGTTACGTGTTGAAGATATTTATTGTTAATGTGTACGTCTGTGTGTTCTGCAATTTACTAGAAGTAAATTGTGTTTTCTCAAGGCCCACGTTTCCTTGAACACTCCGAATGGCCATAAAATCTGTGAATACATTATAAGCGCCATTACAACCAGTATCACCAGATGTCTCTGCTGTGAACTTAGCGCATTTGAATACTACAGGGATGGAACACAATTTTAATTTTACCGATCGTCTTTCGGGTGTTTTATAAAACAGAGTGTTGCTGACGTTTGGTGATATTTAAAACATACTTTGTTTCAATTGACAGCTTTTTCGTAACAACACTTTAATGCATTGGAAGCTGCTTTATTTGAAACCGAATTTGGCTGGCTGGAATTGACGTGCTCTTTGGGTGATTCTTCTGAAGTGTATTTAAGTTTTGTTTTAAAATTTCCATTGTGTTCTGAATGTTGTATTCTTTCTTTTGGGTGATTCTACGGCGTCTGAAATTTATATAACGTTTCGGAACACTCACTCTGTGTAAGCACCTGCTTACACGCCCTATGATGATGCAACAGAGAGTTCGCAGAAAATGTGAGGCCCCTTGCCGCAATTGGTCAGTCGCCACTAAAGAAAATGAGGAAGAAATAGGGTACCATTATGAGATCTCTAAACAGACAAGGCCGTTGAATGTGAACCCTGTTGTTATGTTCAGCACCGCACGTCAGTTTAACCGAAACCTGTCCATCCAGAACTCTCACATCGGCCGATCAACTTCTCTTCCTCCACGACCGTTACGTTCCACAGTCAATTAAAAATCAATATTAAGTTACCTTGTCATATTTGAAGGTAACAATTAGACTTCAAGGAGCTGTGTAATATGCATGGTTTTTTACTATCTGCACACACGTTCACCGACTTTGTGTAAAATGAAATTACGTTCCCCTTTACCTACACTAATACTAATAATTGTTCTGTATTATATCATATCTAAATAGCTTCTCTGATAAATTGTATCCAACGTGATGATGGACACGGCAGCAATGGTCGAAACATATAGTTATGTTTGTAAGTTATATACACCTGGTAATATGGTTGTGTTATGACTGCAATATCCTTACAGAATTATTAACTTAGGTAACAATTAAAATTTTAGATCACTTTCACACCGAAATATAACATAGAAAAAGGTACAACGAACTGCAGGCTCTCTGCTTCTCATCGGCTTTTTCTGAATTCGTATTAACGAAAGTCACTGGTAGAGGAAAGTAGATAGTTTTTGCTGACGTATAAACATCGAAGAGAAAAGAAAAATATTTGGCATCAAATCCAATAACAAAACAGTTACCAGTTACCATCAACACAATTATTTATTATGTTATATAGCAGAAGTACGCAGCTACAAGCTTCGACCAATAAGTGGTCTTCCTCAGGCTATTAAACTATATTAAATAAAAATTTAAATCGCAATATAATTTACGCGAGTTCAGAATGTGTTTGAAATTTTAGATATTTAGGTGTACAGGTGGATATAAAATGTTAAATGTAATAATATATGTAACACTTAAATTAACTGTAAACTGTATCAGCGTTTGAGCGGTTGCAATCTATTCAATGGTATCCGGAAGGTGTTTCGGTTCATTTTGTTGCTGTTTGTCTGTTTAGAGTATGGCGTGTTTAGTACGTGGTGTGCAAATTGTAATAATTGAATTATGATACACAAAAATGGAGAATGTGCAGTTTTCAGTCCTGTTTTCCTTACAAATTATTTCTATTGAAATTGAACAGCGTTTTGTCATGCGTTCCAGCGAATGAGTGCAATTTCCGCGAGTTTCTTTGATCTATTCATTTTTTTTTCTATTCCGCAATTCCGTTACCTCGTAAATCAATAAGACACCTGGTCGTGTTTAAAGACGGGAAATGCAACAGAGGTTCAAGCCTCACACTGAAGGTGGGACACAAACCTGTACGTAACGAACCAAACTTCAAGCGACGAAAGGGTGAAAACAGTTTTGGCGACAGACGACAAGCGAAAAGAATTTTTTTTAAATATCAGTTTCTATTTTCGACTCTCTAATTAAACTCTTTTGCTGCAAATGTTTCAAGAAAGTTCATATTCAAAATATAATTAACTTGAAGGTCTTTATACAAATCAATTGAAAAGTAGCAAATAGTTGGGTCCTATTAAATTGCAATTTAGTGTCCTATAATTCATTTAAAATTCCTTCTAGCCGTGGAATATCCTGTTTAATTGTAGGATGTGTGTCCTACGCATCGAGACGTCCTTATGGATTCGCTCTCATCATCATCGCCATCTTAATGAACATTTCTATGATTTGGATCCTAGAAACCTTTCCTATAATATTCGAAACTTTCTTGGTTTTTCCACTTTTGTCTACGTAGTCCAATAACTCGTCACCCCTTGGACTGGTGTTAAGCGCCATTTTTAGAAATCGAAATGTGTCCATTTATTTAAGCTGATCCAAATAAGCTTTCTGATGTTATTACAACTTATCTATTATTTTTATATTTTCACCTAATTTGGAATATAAGAAAAGCTTAGGCTGTCCAGCATTTTACTTTCCAAAACTTGCCTTCAAATTCTCAATCGTATCACTTTAATTTCTTGGTGATCTTCGTTCTATATGGTCTAGGCCTCACTGCCAAAAAGCGAAGTTGCCTTCCAAGTAATGTTTTGAAGTCCCAATATTTTGTCAGTTGTCATAAAATTTACAAAATATTATTTGATCATGGCGTTTATTTCTCATGTAATTCCCTTGTACATTTATACCAATATTATTTCTTTTTCGAATTACTAAAATTTTCAAGTAATTGGGTTTAGTATATAGTTTTGTGGGTTTTCCTTTAGTTTCTAATTTTCCCCTCCTTATGTTTTAACACAAGATACTATACCTTTAATTGTTAAAGTGTTTATTATCATATAACTTGTTTGCAATTTATTGCATTCATTATCCCCATTTAGTAATTCGTCCTCATGCTTTGCTCTGATTCCTTGTGCATCAAACGGGTGCCTTAAAAGAAAGAAAGTATCACGCATTCAATAGGGTATGAAAATGTGCTTAACACATAAATAACCCGTTGTTTCCCAAGAAAGAACGCCTGTAAAATATCAAACAGCCATCTTTTACTATCTAGCTAACTACTCCTGTGAGGTAAAATCATTCTTGATATGCTACGTCTTCCTCAGACAGAAGAGTATTCCACCGCAATATTTTTAACCCAAATGTTCATTACCGTGTTCACAAGAGCGAAGAACATGTAAGTAAACCTTTAGCGGTGAGCCCAGTCCACAAACTACCGTCATGTATTTTAAAGAATTATTTTCGTATTTTCGTTCCATACAGTCAAGTCTTTCAGACAGTGTTCATTTTTCAGGCATTTTCATCAAAGCTCTCTATAAATTTTCCTTTCTACCATATCTGAAGATTAAAAAATTGTTAAACATTATTACGATTTGGTAAGTGAACTTTCTTATTTCTATTTCGTTATTTATTGTCCGTCGTACACAGCACAGTGGTGCAAAGACTGGGTTATGCAACAACTGTTGCACCACTGTGTTGTGTACGACGGACAATAAATAACAAAATTGTTATATTAGCACAACGAGATGGATAATCTTCAATTTAGATTTCTTATTTCTGGTGTTGATTTCATAGGTGATATCGTAAAACTGAGGATGTATTACCGTGCATGGTTCATATGACGATACTCTGCGTTATAATCTTTGCTGTAATTTAGCAATTGACACCTGAAAATTTTCAAAATATTTGCCAGTCTGCAGATTGATGTTACCACAGGCTTCTCTCTGTAAGTGTGTACTGTGAAGGTACAAGCTTGAAATAGGCAAATGGGAGGGAGAGATATTGGGTTATTTTGTATTGCTATTGTTTAGGAGGAATTCTAATACATGTGCGTTTACCACACATGATCAGGTTGTGTTTTGTAACATCCATACATATTGCGAGCCATATTTTAGCGTTGTGGGACAGTGTGTCAGTTGCAGGCTTACCATAGGTTTTGTCAGCACTGACACTTCCACATATTCCCATTCGGAGTTTGTGAGCTGGTCACAGAGATCCTTCTTCTGATATAAGCAGCTATGATAATCACGTTTCTTTAATCAGTCCATCATCACCCATGTTCCTCCTCGAAATTAAGTGATGCCCCTTTAACATTCTCACTATTTGGTGATAAATAAATAAATAAAAAAAAATATATATATATATATATATATAATATAATCCTGTACCTTGGGTTGGCCGTGTTAAAGGCCGTTATTCAGCAGATGCGACATAAACGTTACAGGAGTGCTCTTCAGTTACACATCTTCAGATAAAATAAGTCAGCATAACCTACCGAATGGTTTGCCTGGAGTGTTATGATAAATGTTAATCATACGCCGCCTGCATATTTGGGTGACACGGAATATTTTCGCAAATTTTTGTCAGTTGGTTCTGATGATTAACAAATCCAAATAGTAAAATACACAACCGACTTGTGACGACCTTTCAAAAAGAAGTTTCATTCAAAGGCGTGTGTTCTCCACATGAAGGTATTAGATTATCCTCTCTCAAATGTTTCACTAATCGCAAATATTGTATTAAAATTAAGATGAGTCTGTGTGATCCTCGGGCATAAAAAGAGACTAGAAATATACAAATTTTTGTAGTGCATATGATGCTTTATACACACATTTGAAGACGATTTTTTCTATGTGTTTACGTAAAAGCATAACGCAAATAAGTTTTTGTTTTTCTGAAAAAATGGTTTTGAATATTTATGCTAACAAACATTATGTAAGTAGCGGTTGGAAAGCAGTTCAGTGGTGTATTTAAAAACAAATAAAAATTGTTATCTTCAGAAATATGGACATTAGTTCATACGAGAACGCGGGCAGTTGTTGTGGAAAGGGAAGTAGTAAAGTTGAACGGAACGTGCGAAATTGTTTCAATAGAGTTACTGGTGATTTTCACAAACTATCTGATCTGCGTGCATTAAGGAAGCAGAAAAAGTGAAATAGGACGTACATGTGAACAAGGAAATGAACTTTACGGTTGCTTGTAATGCATGGAATATCTTGTATGGCAGATTATCTTTTGTTGTTTGTAAAACAACGCGGTGTTACTGCAATAATTGTTTTATTTACTGTGGAAAATAAATGTTTTTTTTTTAACTTTGGAAAGAGTGATTCAGCGTTCTGTGTGTAAGAAAGCTGATAGAACTGACTGTAATAACTATGTAGCAATAATTTTTTATGAACTACAAACAAAACTCTATCCATTACTATTCGGTCTGTGTTAACATGTTTGCGGCAGAATTATTTTAAAATTAAGAGTTGGATCTCAGTTTAACCAGTGTAAAGGAGTGGAGCTCTTCTATCATATGTAAATTTATACCATGTTATTAGGTAACATTAAGGCAACATGTTTCGTATGACATATAAGTTACTATCACCAGGTGAAATTGAAGGTTAAAATAAGTTACCATATAAATTACATTACAATATTGGTGATGTCGGTATATACATTTGAAGTCTAAAGTTTACATTTTCGTAAGGTAAGATGAACCCAAATCAATGAACTTTTTACGTAGATAGAGTTTACAGAGAAAGTATTAAAAAATATGGTTCTAAAATTGAATAGTTAAAAGTAAAATTCAAGGCTAATACTTTTTCGTGAAAGCGAAGGCTCTAGAATATTATGTTGTTCAGCTAAGATGGGTACGTCCTTAATTTTGTGATAATGTGAATTATGGTCTGCATTAGAGTTTTTCTGTATGTCAAGAAATTCGATTTTTAATTTTTATTTAATAATTGTTCTTGGAAACGTTGCGTATGTTAGATGTAAACAAGAGTTGTTGAAACCCACTTTTATCTTTTGTTATGAAAGCCTCGTTCCGTTACATTGCACGGGAAGATTTGGAGTTTTTCTATCGTAATATCTGGGCAGTGTCAAGGTGATGATTGGTGACATACATAGCGCGAACTGTTTTTACGACTTTACTTTTTAAAAGGAAATGAAAACAATATATATATTTTGTGGGGGGAGGGGGCCTGTGTGTTTACCATATTTTCAAGGAATTTTGAGTTGTAAAATAGGAATCGTAACTTTTGAAATTAAAGAAAAAAAATTGTGGTTTATATCAAAATTAATAGAATTTAAATTGGAAACGGGATGCGCATTTCCTGCGAAAGTATCTAAAACAACCCTAATCAAAACAACAGCACAATTAGTTAAAAAATAAAGAGTTATTAATATTTTGTATAACGAAGCTAGTAAGTTAGGAATTGTTTAAATCGGTAGTTTTGTTTGTGACCAAAAGTGTGGAAATCTAAAAAAATGTGTGTGTAGCTAGCGATAATAAAAGACACTAAAGTCATTATTTCTCACGATTATTTCCTGTGATGCCATGAAATGTTTAAAACGGGTTTTAGTTTTTAACAAAGAGAAAGTTGATTAGAGAAGGCTGAAAACTGGAGAAAAATTCTCACCGCTCGAAGATAGTTGTGATTGTTAATAATATGTGCTTTTGCGATAATGTAGGTCTTAAAAACTATCAACATTTTTAGTATTACGAAACGTCCATTTGCGAAATCACGATTTGCTGAAGTACCGGATGGAATATTTCACGACTAATTTTTTAGAAAGCCTTTATTGCATAGTAAGTCAGCATCTTCCCGACCATTCAGTGGGAGTCGCGATAAAACAGAGACGCATTTACCCTCTTCACTACAATTTATTATCACTTTCCAAGCGCAGATTATTTCACATGGTGTTCATTAAGGATGTGTGATACAGTGTAGTTACAAATTATCTATACGAAGCATAATTAGGGCTTACAGAAAGGCGTTCTGAAATAATGATTCTTTATAGTTTAAAGGTAAAATAATCTACTGCCGTTATTCATTAAATTTATTGAATGCGAGTGACACTAATTTTTCTACACGTGAAAGCAATATCATTCCACTTCCACCGTATCCCTTTTGTAATGATACGCCGAGGCCGGTTGTGACTACCTGCACCACACGAAATTAAATGTCGCTTTAAGATCTGTGTGAATTTTGATATTCATGTAATGTGCAAAGTTTGGAATAAAAATTGTTATTTAGTTGAGATGATAAATTGAGTTCGGATTTTAAATGGAATAAGTAGCGGTCAAAACTATTTTGCATATTTGAATAAAGTATTTCATTATTGTGAGGTTATATAGAGCTTCCTCTTTTTATAGAAAAAATAAATATAAACAGTTTCCTTATTCGTGTTCTATTAGAAAATGCACTAGAATCTGGCAATGAAATAAAATATGATACGCACCGTCTGAAACGTAATAGGTAGTGAGTGTATCATTTGTATGTCAGAAGGATCATTTTTATTTAATTCACTTACAAACACCAAGAAGATTATCATTCTTCACGGTCGAATATTTGCTCATTTTACAAGTAGTCTTCTAGTATCAGTAATTTACTATAAGCCGAAGGTACAGAGTCATATATTTAGCACTGAAAACCAAGCTTATTCCCTGGAATGTGATCTGAAACTTTACCTTTAACTTACCTGCAAAATGCCTTACAGGACTCACTGTTTCTCTGACAGGTGGAATTGAGACGTACGTTTCCGTTCGATGCATATTAACGACCACTTTTCTGACTTTGAAACCAAGATATAGAAGACATGGAACTTTAAATTCACGGCCTTTGACATCTTAATTCCTTGATTCTTATGCAGCAGTGTAATCGTCTTCCAGGTCAAGTCTTTATCACAGAGCATTTTGCTTTACACTTGTATTCGGAAATATGTTGGTTAGAAACTGAAAGTAGAAATGATGGGTTCAACCAAATTTCTCTTACAATTTCTTGCCTATTCCAAGTTCTCCGGAATGTATAACATTTAGTGTGAAGTTGTGATTATATTCACATAAGTCAATATGTACTGAAAATTGTTCAATTTTGTACTTATATGTGACGAACATATACTCGTAGAATGGCTTTAATAAGTTCTATTTATTCATTTATGTGTGATATTCAGGCACCAAATAAGTAGCGACACTCTTATTAATATATTATTTTATATAAAGTCAATAAATTAAATATGTTGCACTATCCAGATCCGTTGTGTAATAAAGATAAAAGAAAAGGCGCCACAGACATCAATGTGTATGAATGCTAAGCGTTTTGCTTGCTACGTCAATCGATCTGCCTCTCTTTCTCACTCTTCTCTTTCACATAAAGCAGAAACATGAATAAAGACAGCGTCTCTTTCATAATCTGCGAAAGAAAATTATTTAATTATACACGGTTATGTGTATGAGTAAGAAGCCACAGAACCTGTGAAAACTGAGACACAACTGTGTAGTTATGACTATTCACAAATAAGCACACAAATATCTCGTAATGTAAGCTTTAAGAATCCATAAACTTATGACCATTTTACAGGTTTTCAGAGCCGCTGCAGAAACGATTTTAACATGTCAGTGAATGCCAACATATGATCAAAAAGTATTTGAAATTTGTATATATTTTTTTGTGTTGTTAAGGTCTATTCTTATGAGCAATTTGACAAATCTTTGCATAGAGTCCAATTTTTTTCTTCTCGATACTACTTCATTTCAGTTCCTGTCACGTCGTTCATCAAGTTGATAGAATTGAGAATTTCTCAATTCTAAGAATATATTTCACATTACTGAATTCCGCTGACGTTGAACGTTTTCATTAATTGTGTGAAAAAAATTTTTAATTGGTCTGATCCTTGGTAATATGAATAAATCTATTTACGGGCACTATAATTTCAGGAAACAGCGGTGTGACCAAGAAAGGGACCAAAAATATTTTAAAATATAAAGACCAGGCAATATATATATATATATATACACAGTCTATTTTGAATGCCGAACAAAAGCGATATCCATAACAATAGAGGTAATTGGAACCATACTATTATCTTTCACGAAAAGTTGGGTAGTTTACCTAGAGAGACACTCCGAAGATTTTTGACGTAACCAGGGTCGGCACGAGATTTATTGTAGCTTCTCGGTATGGTTTTGATTTGACACCCGGACAGACTAATAAGTTTGTGCACATTACAACAGATATTCTTTAAACTCGAGTAAGAGTGGGATGGCGAAATTGAGGACAAGGAGTGCCCGAATTTCTTATCATTTTCGGATAAGTCCTTTCGCAAGAGGAAACCCGAGTTCGTTCTTAGCATGTTCCCGATTATTCCAGTGACTTCTTAGTTCTCGTGGTTTGTCGTCCCGGTCGTCTGTCCGGATGGGCTTCCCTTATTATGTCCGTGGGCCTACCACATTTATTCTTTTTAATAATACCCTCGTCCTAATATAGTACTATAAAATACAAAAATTTGCATATAAAAAGACGTATTGATTAAAGATCTCAAATCCTTCGCCGGCCCAAAATCATTAGGGATTTTATACTAATTAATACAATCATAAACGTTAGCAGTATTTAGTTATTAAAACATGGGCTACATGTTTCGACACAACATTAGGTCCTCCTCAGGCCTGCGTCAGAAAAATCATAGGTGCTGTGTGTGTATTAGGAACCCAATATGTTCCGTTTAGTTATGTAGTGGGGGTTGGTTGTTCCAACTTTGTTCTGTTCTGTGACTTGTAATGAGATGGATATTTCGTCGTTTTCAAGATCTGTTGTTGGTTGTAACTTGGAATATAAACGTTCGTTCTTTGGAACTGGACGCACCCTTTGGAACGGCGTGGTGTAGTTGTCTTGTGTTTGGTTTTGTATTACTACGTGTCTGGATGATTCTCGTCGAGGAGAACCATCCAGAATATTTATGACAACACGGGAAAACCTAAGAAGCTGTATCTACTTCAAAACTCATCCCAACGAACGACAATATATCGATACCTTAGAATCCCAAAGAATATATTATTGATAACTTTGAAATGTTGCAATTGGAAATACCAACCCATGCTTTCAACATTTTAACCATAAATATAAGCTACACATTTTATCCAGCCAAAAACAGATACTTAAAAGATTTTATGTATTCTTACGACTTTCAAACATATTGGGAATCCAATATACACACAGCACCTATGACTTGTCTGCTGCAGGCCTGACAATGACCTAATGTTGGGCCGAAACATGTAGCCTATGTTTTAATAAATAAGCAATGCTGAAGTTTTTGAATGTATTCATTACATGTTCATTCTAGTACTTCGTGATGCTTTCTTTCAAGTTAGGGATTTCAGCCAAAATAGCAGTACGACGAAATATTTAGGATGTTTAATAAATGTTTTTTAATTGCGCATTTTTTTAATTTTTACAACATTTATTAATTCGTAAATTGTCATGATGGGTATCAAACCGTTCGAAATAATTTGTCAACTTTACATTTTAAGATATTCATTCCATAATATTCGAGTACCATCATTTTATTAGTAGTGTGTTAGCAAATCCCGGTGGTCGCGCGGTCTAAAGACTGGTTTTGCGGCAGTTCGCTTAGTGGGATGGCGGATTCGAATTCCGCAAGAGTCATGAAATTCTTTCTCTTGAAAATGTTGTGTGTTATCAGGTAGAGGTACCTGCGTCGGTCTGATCGCTCGTCCAGAGCGTCCTACCGAGTGTGGTGTATCTGAGTGTGATAGATAACCTTCAACACGGAGGAAACCAGGCCCGATAGGGGGCAGTCGACCCGTGAAAAAATAATGCAGAAAATTTATTCTACCTACATTCATCATCGTTAAGTTTGATACCGGAAAAAACTTTCCTGCTGTCAGATGGAACCCCTTGTTAGCTGTAGCAATGACGATCGTCAGACATCGCTGAAATTGGATGGGAGTGCCCACCCAGTCGCACCCGAATGCCGCGCTTCTCACACTCTCCGCCTGAAACATTTCACAATTACTGTTGTAGCTCCTTTTGGGGCGTCCTGTGTGGCACTTTGGTACTTGTAACGAATATTTGTCTTCACTATTCTGGTGATTTTGTGTCATAGCGTGGTGGCATCGTACTGAATCATACTGAGATTTTTTCCATATATATTCATTGTTTAAGAATTTCTTTCTCACCTCCTTGAATTTTGCCAATGTAGTTTATTTTTAGATTTGAATTATCACGTTGTGCCATGTCTCCTGTACAATGGGTACCGTGTCTCTTTCCCGGTTAGTACAACGGCAGGGCGTGGTACGGGCCACCCACCTTTTCCTAGCGACGGGGTTAAAATTGGTAGTTCTACATTTCTGTCTCCCTTCTGTCTGCTTGCTTTGTAATGGGGAGCTTTACTTTTATGTTATATCATCATTTTACATTTAGTGAAAATACTTCTTAACCCAGGCAAATTTTCGCCCCAACATTTTGCTTAAATATTTTATCATATCCACTCTCTTATTCAAGAAACAGTAATATTGATTTATATTAAACCTGCTCACCCATCATTTAATATAAAATATGTGTACACTATTTTTGTATAGATATATCTCCAGAAATTTGGGAATTTAGCTATACCTGAATTTATTCTGCGTCTGAATTGCTGTCAAATATTTTCTTGCATAAGAGAGTTCAGCTGTTTTGGTGAATATATAAAATACAAAATTTCAGACACATAAATTATACAAACTAAATAAAAAACTCTAAATTGTATCTGTTGATATATATACTAATCTTCAGTCTTAAATCTCTGATAGTTTTGTAGCGTTCGGAACAGAGGAATAAACACAGAACAGTCACATTTTTCACACATTCATGAAGGGTATTTCCGTTTAGCGTACCAAGTTTAGGTGGGCTGGAACACACACACACACACACATTACATTATTGCTTCAAATTTGAAGTTGTGTGAGGTATCGATTTATGAACGTGACCTCAGGAAGATCACAGACAATTTCCTGGCAAATAAGGCCTTTTTTCATTTTACCAGATTTTCTTTTACTTATGTAGTTTCCAATACATACTCTTAAAAGTCCTTGATCCTCATGCCACCTGAATCATAAGCTCTTCATATATACAATCTAAGAACTTAAATTTTTGAAATCACCATACAATAATCACCAGTCATATTAGAATGGGAGATTGTTTGTTATACTAGAATTAATGAAAACGAGATTGTTTCTAACACCAAAATATTTTATGCTTCCCTATTTAGAAATCATTAGTCCCTAGTTAAACGATTTAAAATACGTTCATATATTTACACTTAGCACTAATATATGAAATAGTTAATATCATGTTTTGTGCTTTTGGTCAAAATTTGTACAAACCTGACTCAAATGGTAGAACTTATTTTGTTACTAAAATACAAAGCAATATTTATATTTTGTGTGACAAACGTGTAGGATATCTAGGAAGCAGCCACATACATAGTACATATAACACAGTACTCCCGCGGTAAAGTAAGAACTCTGCGTTGTAAAAAAAACCCGACCAACAGTACAAGTGCCTCGCAATACCACATACCACACAGTGAAAGATCCAGCCGCATAGTAAACATAACACCAAGTTTACAGTACAACCACAACCGACAGTGAACAAAGTGAATGAACCTACCACAATCAGAGACACGGTACAGGGGCACTCCATCAGCGAGCACCGCCACTCATACGGACTCACACCAACAAGGGGACAAGCAAGACAGGAACACGTTAGCACCAAGAGCTTAGGTAAGTCCACA
>Ga0123354_10007872_pt1 | contig 16141 bp, 16 predicted proteins | sample TergutLab28metaG_2_FD_97872 | JGI IMG/M metagenome (GOLD analysis project Ga0123354, IMG submission 97872) | Labiotermes labralis P4 segment gut microbial communities from Petit-Saut dam, French Guiana - Lab288 P4 | ecosystem: Host-associated > Arthropoda: Insects > Digestive system > Gut ...
CAAATATAGGTACTGAATATTTTAAACATGGTATATACTCTCCGTTTTTTTTCTCTTCAAAATGCGGTTTGTTTCATAATTCTAACGTATTTGGTTCCTGTATTATTCACATTTTATATACAGTGTGTGCTAAAATTAAAAAAATAATTCCGGCGCCGAAGGGTTAAACTCCGGTTACCCTAACACACTCACACACTACAGTGTACAGACGCTGACAATGAAGGGTTAAAACAGCCCACCACAACCCAGTCCACATCTGCACAACCAGTTTCTTGAACAACGATTTTTACACCAATTTCCCACAACATTCTGGACTGCTGAGTGGTGTCTTGCTTCGGGTGTTCTACTAAAATCATGCATGCACTTACCACCCTTCTCGTGCATGTCAAATGTCTCACTTCATTCTCCTTGATTCATTCATCATCTGCATAATATTTGGTGAGAAGTATAAATTGCAGGGTTAGCTATCCCTTCAAATTCAGAATATTAGTTTTAAAACTAATAAGGTGTATTTACTATTAAAAGAGTATTAGCTTCAAACAATTTTGGTAATCAAGCTTACACTGCTAACATATCTGCATTCTGATCAAACACAACTCTCCTACTACTGGCACAAAACATTTGTAACACTTTCAGATCCTTTGCTAGGTTCTGTGCAACATTCATATGAATCACACCCTAGCCAAATAGAAGACATAACCTCAAATTACAAAAAACCTTAAAATTCAGAAAAATGAATTAAAGCTGCAACCAGTAATTTAACATGTATTTAGAAAAGTGGAAACCTCCATTGAGCCATGACACACTTCAAACGCTCAACCAAGTTCAGCAGTTCTGAAACTCAAACTGCATTCAAAGATATTGGGAATGGGTGTGTCACATGTCAAGAGATAATGACCTTGAGATTTTAAAAAAGGTAGTAACATCATAATTATTAAAATTTTCACACCATTAACTTCCCTCATGAAACTCAATAATTTCAACTCATCTCCAATGGTGAGACTACATGATTGTTTAACTTCTGGTATGCAGCTGCAATGCAACCTTAACAAGTGTGATAAGCAAGGCACATGCAAAATACACAGTACACATCAGTCCATTCCTGACCATATTAATCATACCTTATAGCTGTGATATGCTGCTCGTGTGGTATGTAATGCTGCAAGAAGACATTTTGTATGCAGCTGAACACAAACAGGTGTTGGCAATGTAAGCAGCTGAGTGGCCACTTCCACAGCAACTGTCCTTTGTGCTGTCTTGTTCTCATCTGTTGTTGCATTGCCATATAATGTGAAACATCCATCCAGCACCTCCAAGACTCCAGATATCATTCTGAAAAAATGCAACTGGAATTAACTACCTAAACATTAGCAATAAAAATATACTAGACCATATCATTCTACTTGTTTATAAATCAGTATTATTCTTCTTCCTTCATTGTACTTCAGCCCTTGAAGGCCTTTACCTTCTCAAAGATCTACCCCCCTCCCCACCCCCCACCCATTGGTTCCTATCCAGCAGTTTTCCTTCCATCCAGAGATTACCAGTATTTGTCAGACATGTTACACACAACAAAGTGTATATAATGTAAAAGGTATAATCAATGGAACACACCTGTCCAGGGAAGTAAGTTGCACTGGGGTAACAGCCACACTGTCAGTCTCATTGCTCGTTCCTGCAGCTGTCTGGGTTGCAGCAGCTGATGTACTTGCAAGATCTTCAGTTTCTTCTGGCCAACCAAATGCATCCTTTGTCTTTCCATACCTACATACAGTCACACAACAATGGTTATCAAATAATTTACTTGAGATTACGTAAATATTAGGACACTGAGTTAGTTCCAGTCTGTTCAAGAAAAAGTGCTTGCATTCACACATTACACAATCTAAAACACACTATGTTGAGACATACCGGCTCTGCCTAGAGTGACGACCTTGCCCTTGGCAAGGCAGAACTGGTATTTCCTCCCCCGTTCCCTTTTCCCAGGCTATCATCACGGGCTATTGGTCGCCCGCACGGAAGAGAAAGAGTGAGGGCGTTTTTCTAAGTTTTCTTTATGGGACGTTTCTTTGAAGCACTTGACTTGGCTACAACTCATCGGGACAACAAGTCTTCTTCTTTGGGCTGCCCGGCAGTAGGAGCTGCGTCTGATCATTCCGTAAGGGCTACGTAGACGTGCGGGATATGTAAACAGGTAACATTTGTTCTCGGCCACTTTGTTTCCAAAATGACATGTCGTGTTTTTTTTTTTTGAGTCAAAACATATCCCGAGGTCTACGTAGCGCCTCACGCTGTATAGGGGGTTGGTGTACCTAACCGCCCCGTAGGGTTTAGTTTTACGTTTCTTTGTTTGTGACGCGCAAGGCTATGTCGTGCCATTGTATTGGAGCTTATGTTTGTTGTGTTTTGGCACACTGATTGCAGTGGCTGGCCGATTGTGTTTCTTGTTGTACAGTTAGGTTTTTTTTGTTTTGGACCGGCGAATGTAGAGTGTTTTATGCTAAGTCTGCCTGAGCATTCCTTGAACTGTGAGTATTGTACTGTTGTATTGTACGCTGTTCCCCCGTGGCAGACTGAAGCCGGATCTAAGAATCATGTAAGATTGTGTGTGCTGCGTATGTTACGATTGGCATAGCTGGAGGTCCATGTTCACTTTGAAGGTTACTATCTTTTATTTCATGTGGTTAATTCACCTTATGCGTATTTTGTTTGCTGACAAGTCAATTATATTATTACTTGCTAAATTACCCGTCTTTTCCATTATACATACTGACCATCTACCACAAGGCCCCCACTAGTCAGGAGTCGATCGCTCAAAGGGCCGAGGACGAAATTAGTGCCAGCCCTCGGGTCAATACACGCCAGGACCTTGTCGGTCGGTGGAAGGCCCGCCCCCGAGGGCTCAATGTTAACCGATATATTATTTGAAAAAAGAAAACAGTTTATTCAAAGAATGGCCAATAAATGCTGTCATTTATAACTGACATTTGGTGTTCTCAGCATCACAATATACCTAACTATACTAACCACACTATACCTAACAACAAGCATCAAAGGGTCGATATTAGAAAATACCTCTTGCCTTAACTTAACATGAGGTTGAGACTATGCAGCTTCAGCATTGTGCCAACAACAGCCTAAATACCAGCTAACATGCCTACAGTGTAGGGACAGACATCAACTATACAGGCTAATTTTTGTCACTGACCAACTATCATGGGGATTACAAAGACTCTTAAACTGGGTTTTGTGCAAAGTCCTCATTCTTAAGGACCTTGCAACATGATTGGTACACAAAGGATCTTATTAGATAATCCATGGTGACAGCCTTATCAATGGCATTACAGGACAAGAAAGCACCAGTTTTTCCAGAGATCTCAGATCCCACATTTCATCACATGCCTCGTGCACACTCAGTTCTTATCACAAAAAAAAAAAGTTGGAATTAGTCAGAAACTGACAGCAGAAGGTATAATACCCTCCCAAAAATAGCAGATTTTAGAAATGGTAAGAGGGAACACAACACTGACAGATACATACAGGAATATGGATATTCCACAAAGCTGCTGAGTTAGTGATGATCAGCAAGTTACGGTAAAGTGGCCAGTATTACGAGGGGGTGCTGATAAGTCCTTAGCCCGACCCACTTCTCGACTTCGTAGGATGGAATCGATAGTGTCGTTGGAAAGAGGGGTCTGTTCAGATGCTGAATTGCAAGTCTTTTCTTGTCAGACTACCACCTGTTCCCTGGACTGAAAAAACAATTGAAAGGTCGCCATTTTTCATCCAACACAGAGGTCAATGCTGCCATGAAAACCTGGTTGGACAGACAACCTTCTCAATTTTTTTTTAAGTGGCTTGCAAAAGTTAGAGCAACGGGCTAAGAAGTGTACTGAGCTTCGTGGGGAGTATGTTGAATAAATCCTGAGTTTGGTCGCCATAGCTTGTTTATTTCCTGGTCGGGCTAAGGACTTATCAGCACCCCCTCACATTTAACATGCTTTGACTCAAAACAGCACAGATGCAGACACATACCTCACCATGCTCAAACACAATGAGTACTACCATATAAAGCAAATGGCTGCATTTACAAACAAAACAAACAGCTAAAAGCCTTCAAAACCCTGAACACAGGAAGGCTGCTGTTTAAAAATCAATTGTCACAGTGCCACTTGGTCTGCCACAGATGTCACATTGACAGCCCTGGCATTTTACTTAGGCCTCCATGGTGTAGGCCAGTAACTAACTGCCTAAGCTGATAGGTCAGAAAGGGGAAGTCAGTGCAGATCATAAATGAAGAACAAGGCGAGCAGGTGAGTGAGAGGGTCCAGGGGAAAAGGAAGAGCAGAAAAAGGACCACTTTAATGAATGTCCAAAAAGATAGTAATGAACAGAAAACCTAAGGTATTATATCAAAGCAAACCTCTTCAGATGGCTGAAAACACTCTACAGTTAAGAAGGCCAATGAGTGTTCTATCACTGACAAATAATAAAACACATGCTGAAAAGTGAAAAAAAGTGTATGGTGGTCTCCTGCGATTATCTCACAAAGATTCTTGGCAAGCCAAAAAGACCTTCCTCCCCAAAATAATTAAACTCACACACATTTATTTATGATACACTAACCACACAGTGTGTTTCAGTCACTATGAAACAATGTGCTTACACTTTGATAGAATCCACCATGGTGACTCCCTCAGGATCATGTGAAGGCCCAAATGTAATAATCAGTTTCTTGTCAGCTTGAAGACTTTCTTCTCTTGTAAATGGCATATCAAACCAACGGTTTCGTGCAACATTTGTCTGAATGCTACGACCAAATACCTGAAAACAAATGTGTAACTCTAATTGTAATAATCTGTTACGGTTTAATCACTTTCATCTTCATCAGCTTCCGTGGACTTGGCCCTATGGACTGTCCTGAGACCTAATGCTATCGTGTATATACATCAATGTGGTCAATTTATTCCTGAAAACCAACAAGACAAGGTCTTTGAATGTCAACTGAGTATGACCAACTGTAGCATGACAAGTTCAGAGCTGTGTCTTTAAATAACTTCGAGATGTGACCCAGTAATTATCACACAGGCTGCAAGGGCAGGTCTTTGCTGTTCTGGGATGTTATGTGGTGGTGTTGGTGGTGGTGGTTGTGGGTTCAAGGAATAAATTACTAGCCAACACTGTGCAACATCCCGGAAGTACACCTGTACTATGCTGCACCAGAAGCCTAAATTATGCACAGACTGCGGAGTGAGTCTGCCACAATTAGTACATAACTCCTCTGCTGTATGATGGTACAATACAATCTGCTGAATCACATGCCACTAAATTTAAAAGAGCAAAATGTCTTAGATTTGATGTTCTCACAGCATTACTGATGAAAACTTTATTCTTTTGGGATATGATATCTGCTAGCTGGTATACAGCTGCAAGGAACTACAGTATATACCAGTCTACAGATTTTCACACCCCAGATATAGATGTGTTGCACAGATATAGCACATTATGAAGGAAGGTCATCTGTGTGCTATCTGTGATTTTAAAGAACAGTATGCATACATTAAGACCAGTTTAAAACTGAGCAAAACAATTACAAAAACATACACATTATACTTCATTTCAGATAGGAAATGACAGCAAAACTCACAACATCTGTGTGGCTTTCAGAGTGGAATGTCTTACATTAAAGACTCTACATTTTTTGCATGTCCGTTTATGAGCAACACAAACAAAAATGTTGTATAAACTAGGTAACTTACTTCTGAAGATAGGCATATCGCTATTCATATTAATTCATATACACCAACGAAACTATACGGAAAAATAATGCAGACTAATTCTGTGCACCAAGTTCTAAAGCACATAGGTAAGCAATATGCAAGGGTATTACCGTCTTAACACAACTATATTGTCATTTAAATATAGTATCTCAACTACATATTTCAGCCTTTATGGCCATTGTCAGGTTGGATACAGTATCAGATGAAAAAACTACATAATATAACAAGGTACAGTACAAATATTAGTGTGGTGTAAGTGGGGGACGAGATCTTGTTTGCAAAGATATGGAGGGCTTATGTGCTGAAGGTGTTGTATTTGGTAGATCTATATGATGTCATATTGCAACTGTGACATTATAGTGTACGTCGTTTTTTCTGCTGGAGGTGTCATTGGGGATGGGGGTGAAGCTGGCTGGTATGCGGCGTGTACCTGCTGATAGTAATGGGGGGGAGGGGAGGGTGCTGGTGTTCACACTGGTCTGCCTTGGCATTTGTGTGGACGTCATAAGATGACCGTGTATCAGCTAACGGCTGCGGATGTGATGTGGTGAGGTTGGGGGTGGATTGTCCTAGCGCCGAGCTGGAGCGTCCGGTAGACGACTGTAGTCACCCGTGAAGATAAAATAAAATGAAATAATAAAAGATAAAATAAAATAAAAATACTTTATATTCTATTTTTATTCATCTACTTTAATTTCCTGTCCTATCTAGGTTAATTTTAATTTTTTCTAGGGTCTTGGTGGGGAAGCCGGAGGGAAAGAGACCACTGGGGAGGCCTAGGTGTAGATGGGTGGATAATATTGGGATGAATCTCCAGGAGGTAGGATGTGGGTATGTGGACTGGATTGGGCGGGCCCAGGATAGAGATGGGTGGCGGACGCTTGTGAGTACGGTAATGAACCTTCAGGTTCCGTGAAATGCGGGGAATTTCTTAATTAGCTGCAAACCAGTTAGCTTCTCAAGAAGGACTCTGCACCATGGAGTAAGTAAGTAAGTATTCATTTCTAATTTTACTTCCCTACATTTATTCATCTTCACAGGTGACTACAGTCGTCTACCGGATGCTCCAGCTTGGCGCTAGGACAATCCACCCCAACCTCACCACATCACATCCACAGCCGATAGCAGATATACAGTCATCCACACAGACACCAAGGCAGACCAGTGTGAACCCCAGCACCCCCCACCCCCCATATCAGCAGGTACACGCCGCATACCAGCTGTCTTCACCCCCATCCCCAATGATACCTCCAGCATTAAAAACAACGTACACTATAACGTCACAGTTGGAATATGACATCATATAGATCTACCAAATACAACACCTTAAGCACATAAGCCCTCCATAACTTTGCAAACACCCCACTTACATCAAACTAATATTTGTACTGTACCATGTTATATTATGTAGTTTTTTCATCTGATACTGTATCCAACCTGACGATGGCCATAAAGGCCGAAACATGTAGTTGAGATACTGTATGTATCTGACAATATAGTTGTGTTAAGATGGTAATACCCTTGCATATTGCTTACCTTTGATTAACCAACACAACGAGGATGACTCACCTTGAAGATCTAAAGCACATACTTTGATAATAAAGGCTATGTCTTGCTACTTTCTCACATGCTTGGCAAAACGTGCCAATTTAAAGAAAAACACCATGAGGATAAATCACATCACCTTAGCAACGTTCACAGTGCCTCATCTATACTGACTTCAGTCACAGCATAGAGCACAAGCTACCAATATGCAGAGGTAAAGAAAAATAAACTAAACTAGGAAGTATTTCATGTTACTAAGCCTGTGAATTTATGTACACCCATTATCTCAATATAATTTACTCCCCTCATCACAATTTAATTCTATGCATGTACCTCAATGTACGAAGGTGCTCTTTGAGAATCCTGTGTGCCAAGCATTACTCGAACTCCTGTCATCACCAATGAGCTTTCCTGATTTGTTATTTCAGTGCTGAATCCTGCTGGCTTTGTTGATACAACATACATCCCTATAAAACATAAATGATATTTCAATGCCAGTACAGAATAATGATCCAGAATTCCAACTTCCATCATTTCTAAAATTATGATAATTAAACAGACAAAAAATAAACTATTCCAATGGTACTGCTCTGTTATTATACTACAAATTAAAACAAAAATAAAAGAAACAAAGCGTAAAGAAGAATGAGAGGAATGGAAGAAAAAAAGGGAGAAATAAAGAGTATATCAGTGTATGTTATTTAGTCCACATGTTGAGGTTTCGGGTATCAAGGCTGTATATTAATTTTTATGTGCATGTTGTTCTTCATTTGCTTTGGTAAAAATCATGTACAATGACATCTATTCATGATTCCTGCATCTTGTACAACAGCCTTGAAATCCCAATTACGTACTTTGAAGGAATCTAGGCACAAAACAAAGGGTTTCCTAGAACATTCCAAATCTCTGCATAAGCTACAGTCACCAACATTCACCTTTCACAGAAAGCTTCAAACTGCATATTTATGAACAGTAAGAGCATGCTACTTCAAAACTTCCCTGCTTCTGCTGTTGTAAGCTGATTCATGGACACAGTAAAAACCATTTTATTATGTATTACAGGTATGAAAAGCTGGTTTGTGTGTCACGGCAGGGACATTTCAGTCAAAGGAGACTAGATTAATAATTTACACAGGGAAGTCTTGCAAAATTAAATGTCTGTATTCTTATCCACTATCTCTTGTACCCACCCTCCAGTTCTGGAAACTTCTGGGCTCAGCAACATTTGAATTTTCAAAAATGTTAATTACAATTACATAGCAAATTATACACTAAAAAAAATTCTAATGGTAAACAAACAAATGTCCAAATAAAAGTATTAATATAGCAAAATACCCATAAGTGTCACACTGACCTTCCAGACAATGAGGTTCCTAAATGACAAATTTCATGGTGCTTGGCATCAACTTAATTCTCTAAATAAATGAGGCCGAGTCCTCCTTTAGGAGCTGGCACTCATTATGCTAGTCAAAAGAATCTCATCAGTTCTTACAGAAATTTCAGCTCATTACCTTGCTCATGACAATCTGCCACAAGACCATATACTTATCAAAATTAATACAATCTACTCTTCCACACTGTATTACTTCAAAACCCTCTTTAACTCTTCAGGGTCAATGTCAGTTATACCCACCATCTAGTAAGATGTTCAAAACCCCCGACATCGGTGAAGCTGGTGGCATTTAATGGTCTTCACTATACAGGTATCATCTAAATTCTGGTCTTCTGCAGCATTTAATTCTGACACCAAAGTGTCAATATTATCCTCTCACATGTCCACTACACCCAAATATTACCTTCCATTATCACACCATATTTCATAAAATTAATGCATTCTTCCCCATGGGCCCCTAAAGCTTCCATCATTTTTCCATACCAAAGTATTATTACCTGTTGTATTAAGACGATGCTTGATCTGCTGTGTGTTATAAATTTGCAATAGGTCATTGCCTCCAAATTCCACTTCATTCATTGCCTGGCAGTGTTCAAAAAAATCTATTGGGAAAGTTACCATTCCTACAACAGAGGATAATACAGCTGCCTGAAATTGCTACAACAAATGGCTTGCTGATTACCAAGAGGATTGACCCTCTAGCAAGTCAGCAAACTACAAAACATATATAAAAATGAATATAAATGCTTTTGCCATAAGTATAATTTTAAACATTTTGCACTAATACCATGAAAGGCATAAAGCAAGTTCACTGCAGGTGACCAAAGTGTCCACTGGTACGTCCACTTCCGGTGTACTGGCTATTTTAACAAAAACAAGTTCATATACAATAAACACACATCAGGAAATATATTACATACTTCTGGGATGCCTGTATTTTGATAGTGGCTGCTGAAAGTAACTTATATTGAAACCGCACCTTATAAAAAGCACATTCACCCACTCTTCTGGGTTGTGGCAATATGTCACTGTCTGATGGTTGCAGACATGTTGTGGTCTTACCATCACGTGTTGAAATGTCATAGAAGATAATGGACATTTTGACCCTTGAAGATGAAACCACTATGTTATCTTAAAACATCAGGCATCTATCACCCAGGGAAGTGGAGCCACATCCCAGAAAAAAAGAGACCTATGCTACACTGCTGCACTGTCTAAAAACTTGCAAGTGTGTTCCCTGTTGAATTAAAAGGCTCCCGTAAGTTGCAATAAAAAACTAATTCTAAGTTCTTGTTAAAAATAATGTAAAATCCAGGGAACATTGGTGTTATGGGCATTTGGCCATGACCATACAAAAAGTGTGTTAAATTGCAGAAAATGCAAAATGTGAGGAATGTAAAATCAAGATTTTAACTGTACTGAGAGTAAAGGGTGGTATCAGATTAAGACACTAAGCTCTCATCAAGAAATTCTGTCAGACTAAAACCTTCATTTCTACCAAACAAAGAGTTTGGATATGTTAAGAACACCATATCATGTTTCCAAATTCTTCAGATATGTTGCTTTGATACTGTAATTTAATAAACTCAAGAATAACTAATGCTATTAACACATACAGAGATTTGCAATTATTTGCTTTCACAGAGTACACCACATAAACTAATAAAACGCTAGACAATAAAGAGGTATGTGTAGGGTTATTTAAATATGTAATTAAAAAAGTATATGTACGATTATTTCTAGATTTAACTAAGGCATCTGACATGGTAAATCACAATATTTTGTTACAAAAATTGGATACATATGGTATTAGAGGAACTGCTCATCAGTAGTTTTTGTTTTTTATCTACCAAACAGAAAACAGTTGGTAAAAACTGTCTTGATGTAAGAGTTGATGAAATCCAACAAAAATGGTCAGAAGAAAAAAATAATCCAATGTGGAGTCTCACAGGGTACCATTTTAGGACTGCTGTTGTTTTTAATTTATGTTAATGATACAAAAACTAATATAAGTAATGATACAGGCATCAAGCTAACACTCTCTGCTGATGACACCAGCATTTTAATCACCTGAAAAGACATACACGATTTAATTTTCAATCTTGATAGAAATAATGGTTCAATCTTACATTGGTTTGATAAAAAAGAGACTGATTATAAATAAATCACTGACATTAGGCTTTCCCCCATAAATCAAATAAACATATAGTACTTCCTGACATAATACTGAATGACAAGTAACTTACATATCCGAAATAGAATTTTTGGGGGTCTGGCTAGATCACAATTTAAATTGGGAATGTCATGTGGCAAATTTAAAGGTTAAATTAAGCAAACGTTTGTAATCAAAACCATCAGATCATTTGTAAACAAAAACACTGTCAAAACCATATATTTTGCATATTTATATTCATACTTGAATAATGGTACTTTATTTCGGGGAAACTGCAGAAACCTTAAAAAAGTTATTTAATCAAAAAAAAAAAAAGAGCAAATACTTCAAGCACGACAATTGCAAACCATACTTCGAAAAAATTAAAGATTATGACACTACCTTCTATATACATGTATATGAAATTCTTCTACATACCACAATGTATTTAAGTAGATTCAAAACTAATTCTGTATTTCATGCATGATACAAGAAATAAGTCAGATTTATTTATTAGAAGTCATAACACCAAATTATTTGAACAAAGTATCACACTGGCATGCTTATTTATAAAAAGCTATCTCATGAAATTAAGTGTTAATGTGTATAATGAAATTCAAGAAAATACTTATTAACTTTTTACTTGAAAAGAGTATTTATTCTGTGCAAGAATTTATGACTACTGATCCTCAAGTTGTGAAAATTGTGTTAATTACATATTTGACATAGTAACTATCCGTATTTTACAACTGTATGCTGCACTGATTAGTATTCTATATTATTTGATATAAGTATGCAAGTTATACCCTTTTTTATTTCACATATTATTACTTCTATTGTAATCAATTTCTTGACATGTCCATTATTATTTTGTAATGATTTATAGGATGCAATAAAAATAGTAATAATTTTCTAAAAAAATTCCACTTCAGAGTACTCTAACCCTTCCAAAACCTGCATTTGCACATGCCAACACACGTACAACAACACCCCTAGACAACGAGGAAACCTACTGCATTTTTAAGAAATGCTGCATAATCTATGTTTTATTCATAAAATGATGTTTATTTCATATTTTACATTTTTCTGTTCAAACAATACGTTCTTCATAAATCAAGTAGTAAAATTTAAACACCCACTCCAGTAGGATAAAGGTTAAAAATACCTGGGTAAAAACTTCCATTTCATAGTAGTTTAAAAATACTTGGTTACTTACCTGGTGGTTTACCAGTTTTGGTAACTTTTTTTTTCCGTAGTGGTTTCATTGCAGTCATGGTACTGACTGCCTGCACATTTGGAGACAGCCAAAATCCTGCCACAAACACAGTAATCTCAACAATACAAGTAACAGTAGTCTCTTAAATCACCTACTAACAATGAAGGTAAACAAGAGTGCATGCATTACAATTCCAGAAGCCATGGCAGACACCATCTGCTCTTTTCTACGTGTAAAAATATAGTGTGTTTGAAAACTTTATACTACTCTATGCTGTGTAAATAGAGAAACATATGACAAATTTCGTCTTCCATCTGTTGCCTATTACACAGGCTCATAATTACAAATGCACCTGACAACACAGATATCACATTTATGAGAATATTTCTTTGTAATGTAAACACACCTGTCTGTTCCATTGCAGCCATATATATTCTCAGGCTGCCATCTTCACACAGGAGGATTAGTGTAGTGCGATGATCAGCATTGGAGGATGGGTGTCGGATAGCTACCATATCCATGATCTTAGCTTTTGCAGGAACCACCTTAATCTCTTGAACTAGGACTGTGTCGGGTTTCAGCATGAGAATTACTGGATTGTTGCCTTAAGTATAAAAATACAAAAAGTATGTATTACATTTGTAACAGCAACACTCACAGCTCAAGAAATGCAGATGTCTACTATAAGAGATGTAACTAACACTGCTGGCATGTATATTTTTAGTCCAGGTCTAAATGTCTGGTTGAGGAGATTGTGTTATGTAGCTAATATATATTAGTAGTAATTCCAAAATTCTGGAAAGTATCTCTGTTTCAGTATATCTTATGCCATGAAGATATATGGCAGAATGGATGTAGAACTCCACACAGAACTAGGTGGTTAAGCTTTACACTTTGGCTGCATCACCCCTGGGGAAATGCCTGAAGTACCCATTGGACAGCATGCTGAATCAGCCTGTTAGTCTGAACATACTAAGAAAAGTGAAATCCCTTCCTCTGTCAAAAATCAAAACATAGCCATTCGTAACTGAAACACCATGGCTCACATATGGTCACATCAAGTAACCCTAATTTTATCCCATACATCCAACAATGACTGAACCCCTCCACTTGTTGCATCGATGATCACTTTCTGACTGTTCAGCTGCATTATTTCAGAATAAAAGTTCTTCTGTTCAAAACCAATGCTGCCACTCAAATGAGAGGATTTTATCACTCAGTCACCCTGAGAGCTTCATGTCTTATCCGCGATATAACAGCCAAGGAAACCGCATGGAACGGCTGCAGAAAATTCATCTATAAATGTCTTTCAATATGCGCCAGCAATATTTCACAGGAACAATTTGATCATGATAGAGAGCAATGAAACAGAGATGTTTATAATAATCATAAAAATATGGTTTTGTACAATTTAAGTCTGCAAGACTCACTGCTCTGCATGACACTGCAGACAAGCCCTGGGTGATTTGGCACTTCGCTCCACTGACATAAGGGCTGAGGCTGAGCATTGTTTGCCTTGTTGCCATTGCCTCCAGCCTTACCCAGGTTAATCATAAACACAGTTGGCAATCCACTGTCCATGCACTTAAGAGGAGCTATAAAACTCTTTCCATGACAGTAGCTGAAGAAAAGGAGTTGCAGAGCATGTGAATAATAAATTGATACACCACCACCGCCAACTTGGCCATTGACATCCTGAAAATTGAAAGAAAATTATTTCAGTAGAGCTTATTTTAAGAAGAACCTTCACAAAAAAACACACACTTCTCGAAATACTACGCATTTCAAAAGAGATACAATTTATATCTGTTTCTCAAATGGTTTCTAATAATAAGCTGAAGTTTCCACCTTTATCAAAATTGTAAAACACTGTAGCATGGAAACATATACCAACACACATTCAAAGAATGGACAGAAAACTCACAGCATTTATGAGTTTATATTTGTTCATAATCTTGTGCAAGAAAAACAGGGGACTTTGTTGCATTGACCAATAATCCACAAAACACACCTAACGTAAATGTGTCAACAACGGTATTTCATTTATTCCATATCACATCTCAAGAAATCAGACCAGGTGATTTAAAGGAATACAGTAGTTTTGTATGAACATAAGATATTAATACTCACTTTTATTTCTGAATGATACACATCAAGTGTATTGGTAACATAAAATGGTCCATGCTTTGCTGAACTTTCTTCATCCATCGCCTGGCTATAAATGTAGCCAACAGATGACATAAGTAACATATAAGATGTAGCATCCTGTAACAAACAGAACACATTACCATTGATTTGAAAGTAACCATTATTTTTTAAGTATTCACAGTAATAAATTAATGTTATCCACAGCCATGTGCACTACAGAGAAACAAGACCTACAGCAATAAACTTATAACTCGTATGCTTTCTTCTGGGTAATTCCCCGGCATCTGAATTTTATATGCCAATGTTTCAGAACACTCTGTTCCATTTTCATAGGTGGGTAGGTATTTCTTCATACCTACCCGCCTATCAAGATGGAACAGAGTGTGTTCCAAAACGTTGGCATATAAAATTCAGATGCCACGGAATTACCCAGAAGAAAGCAAACAACATTCAGAACATGGCGAAGGTTTAAAATCAAGAATAACTTATAACTTGACCTTTGGCTTGTACCATATTTACTCAAATACAAGATAAAATTTTTTTATATCACGTGAATAACTGGAAGGTTACCTTACAATGTTGCATGAAGTTACGTAAGTTCTGTACAGGTCATTTCCTCAAAACTGAAGACTGTAAAGGGTATCATCTTATATTTGTATAAATATCGTACACAAAACCCAGAACTATGTAAAAAGACTTCCAACATGCCAATGGTCAAGTTAATGAGTGTCTGAGATCAGTGTATTTTCACATTCAGTCAAATCCTATTGCAGTATGTCACCTCTCTTTTGAGTAACCTGAATATTTGGGAAACAAAACCATATTTCATTACTGAATGTTTCTGTAATGGTTGTAATACATAGAATGCTGTCATCCAGATCTGTTCTCAAAATTCTGTAAACCCCTTGCCTGATGATGGAAACAGAACCTTTTCAAGAATGTAGTGTTTTAAGTATAAATCTACGTGACAAAATTAAAGATACAAAAATTAACTATAATCCAATCTAAAAACACATTAAACATACCTCAGTGCAGACAAATGTACAGTCCCGAATCCTGCCACTGGGCACAAGGAAGAAGTACTGGGGACTAAGAGCATCTTGACTCAAGTCGTAGATCTTCACAAAGTCTGCTGTGACAAGTGCAAGTTGCGTCTGTGAGCCCGGAAGCCACACGGCACGAATAATAAAGTTGCCAATCTCCAATTGTGGGTGCAAAACCAAGTGATCAGCTACTGATCCACTACTGCTGAATGTTAGTACATGGCAATCCTGTTTCACAACAAACAGTCATTTACCAATCAGCTTAAAGACCTAGGCCATTAAAATATGAAGCTGCCCATGCTAATGCTTGTTTTCTCTGTACTGGTACAGCCCTGGCCTGCGTGAGACATGACGTTTCCGTACAACTAGCATAAATGAGACTGGATTCTACAATGAAGAGAACACCATACAAAACTTTGACAATTACAGCACCACTCTGACCTTTAATGGAAAAATGGCATGTCATCCCATTAAAGGTGCAACTGTTTCAACCGAAAGGGAAAACACTGTCCCACAGTCGGCATTTATATTGAACAGTGCTCCAGCCACAGCAGAAACCTTGCATTTACAAGGACACGTGCTAAGGGTTAATCATAACATCATGAAAACAACATCATTACATAACAAATTCAAGCTGGGTAGTTTGTCAATTTGTCAGTATGTCCTTCTCATACCACTTCAAAGGAAAAGAAATGGAAAAGTCATATATCACTACAATACCTCAGTCCATACAAAAAATATCTGTATGTGCATCAGAATGCAACTGTAAACTATCTAATACAGAATTCAGTCCAAGTGACCTATCACACAACATGTTTACTATACTTCAGTCAATATGGCAGAGAGAAAAAAAAAAAAAAAAGG
>Ga0123354_10007875_pt1 | contig 16139 bp, 13 predicted proteins | sample TergutLab28metaG_2_FD_97872 | JGI IMG/M metagenome (GOLD analysis project Ga0123354, IMG submission 97872) | Labiotermes labralis P4 segment gut microbial communities from Petit-Saut dam, French Guiana - Lab288 P4 | ecosystem: Host-associated > Arthropoda: Insects > Digestive system > Gut ...
CGGGCAAACATATTGACGGCCACCGTGGCATTCATGCCCGCGTCCGCGCAAAAGGCATCGAAACGCTTTTTTATGTCCGAATCCATGCGTATGCTCAAGATTGTTTGGGACATAGTCCACCTCCTGTCATATAATTTACATACAATGTATCGCAACATGCCCCTTTGTCAATGCATTCTCAACGGCAAGCGGATGGGATACTGGTGATGCGATCAAGAGCACGCCGACCTATGTTTCTGTCTGGTGGGAAGTCCGGAAAAAAACAGATCGTTGAGGTACGTTATGTTGGAACAGATGTTTCAACGCCGTTGCCGCTGAGTTGGGCGGTGGGATGTGAAACTTCCCTCCCCCGTCGCGAAGCGACGAGAAACTGGAAACAGGGGCGAACTGTTCGAGCGTAGCGAGCGCCGGTTGGGCCAGCCAACCCGCTGTTTGTCCCGCCGGTTCTGCATCCCGGCGACCGGGGTCGTCTCAGCAGCGCGGTTGCCCTTCTTTTCTTTAGGCAAGTCAGAAAAGAATGCATTTCACGCAGGGAGACTGCACTATGGGGACGAGGAAAATGACGCCGAATACTACGGGCCGCGAGAGCTGCAAGGATTGCGTTCCCGTTCCGTTCCCCCGCCGGAACGTGGGAACGATCATTGTTTTCGATCAAACGGATCATTCGAGCGGCAGGAGCCGCCCCTTGACGCCATCATCCACTGCTTCAACGCTCTCCTATCACGCGACTGCTCAACCGTCACGATTCTGATTCTCGAAAACGAATTCCGCCTTGCCCTGTTTCCTCCGTATCCAATTCAATCCGGCCTGAATGTGGCTGTTGCCGGACAGCCTGTCAAGGAGGCGGCGCTTGCCGGGCACGTCCATCATGCAGATGGCTACAAGAATGGTGAGCAGCCCCTGCCCTGGCAGAAACAGCATGGCGATGCCGGCAACCAGCAGGCAGAGGCCGATGCTGTTGCGCGCCAGCCAGATCGCCAGGGCCAGGGCCGGATGCCGCCGATGACGGGCATCAATCTTGTGCCAATGGGTTATGAAGTAATCAGGCCGCATCCGGCCGATCAGCCACGGCACCGCGATCAGGCTGCCGATAAAGACGACCAAGGAAAATAGGCCGAGCAACTGCAACATGACCGTATGGCTCATTTCGGCGCCGGGGGGCTGACCAGCACCTCTGCCAGCGATCTCTTGGGCACGTGATGCACGCCCTGTTCGTCCCGCCAATAGCGGATGTCTCCTTCTGGCCTCATCTCTTCCACCACCACGGTCTCGGCCGGGTAACCGAGGGCCAGCACCAGCAGCACCCTGAAACGGTCTTCCAGCCCGAGCAGGCGCTGAACCTTTTCCGCGGAAAAGGCCCCGATGCGGCAGCCGAACACCCCGTGCGCCGCGGCGCCGAGCAGAAGATTCTGGGTGGCGACGCCCAGATCGAAATGGGCCTCGGTCTCCGGTCCCCGCGCCAAGGCGTCGTCGAGCAGGCAAACGATGTAGGCCGGCGGACGCTCGCCCGGACCGGGACCAGGCCAGTCAGGCAGGCATCCGGCCCAGCCGAGCAGGGGAAACAACTGGGCTCGCAGCGCTGCTTCGGTGATGATCATATATTTCAGCGCCTGGGCGTTCCGCGCCGAACCTCCGAGCCGGGCAAGATCGACCCATGCGCGCAAAAGCGGCGTTTCGACCGCCTTTTGTTCAACAAAACGGCGCACGGTTCGCGTCTGGCGCACCAATGCCTCGATCATGGCTGCTCCTCTTCAGTTTTCGTCCTGCCGCCAGGCCAAAGCATCGCGGGAGGCCCCTGTCTTGAACCGCTTGCCGTCATCTGCATTTCGCAGGGGTCCAAAACGACTTTCCCCTGTTCAAGCGACAGCCGGCATGCTACAAAATAGCTACTGTCGCCACCCTGTTCTTCTTTATGGTATTCCACTGTACCAGGCATGCTCGAAGCGATCCATTCCATCCGATTGCGGGATATCCTCGATATCCTCATCGTCGCCTACATCATCTACCGGACCATGCTGCTCATCCGCGGCACCCGCGCCGTGCAGATGCTGGTAGGCATCGCCCTCATTATTATCATCTATGTCCTGGCAGGCAAGTTCGAACTGCAAACCCTCCATTGGCTGCTCAAGACCTTCCTCGGCTCGATCCTGCTGGTGCTCGTCATTGTCTTCCAGACCGATATCCGCCGCGCCCTCACCCAGATGGGCAAGACGCCGTTTCTGCACAAGGCCAGCGACCTGGCCGAAAAAGATATCGAGGAAATCGTCCGCGCCGCCACCTACATGGCCAAACGGAGAATCGGCGCGCTGATGGTCATTGAGCGCGACACCGGCCTGCGCGACCTGGTCGCCACCGGCCACCGCCTCGACGCCCGCCTGCGGCACGAGTTGCTGGTGGCCATCTTTCTCCCTGCCTCCCCCATGCACGACGGCAGCGTGGTCATCCACAAGGGCCGCATCCACTCCTCCGGCTGCCTGCTCCCCTTGTCGCAGAACCAACGCATCGACAAACGCTACGGAACCCGCCACCGCGCCGCCCTCGGCCTGTCCGAGGAGACCGACGCCATCACCATCGTGGTTTCCGAGGAAACCCAGGAAATCTCACTGGTGCGATACGGCCAAATCACCCCGTTCCACGACGACAAATCGCTGACCGCCACCCTCAAGGAACTGCTGGTTCCAAACGCCGCCACCGGCGGCTGGTTCTCCTGGCTGACTCAGTTGCGGACCCATGACAAGAAAGCCTGATCTCACATTTGTCACCAAGCACTGGTTGCTCAAGCTTCTGTCCCTGCTCCTCAGCGCCAGTCTCTGGTACTTTGTCGTCGCCGAGGACCGTCTGGACCTGACCGTCACCATTCCCCTTGAACTTCGCAATCTTCCGTCCAACTTAGTTATCGGCAACCAATACAAGAAGGACATCGAAGTGGTGATCAGCGGTCCGCGGCGTCTGATCCAGGAAATGCGGCAGCAGAACATCTCCCGCCCGGTCGACCTGAGCAAGGCCGAACCTGGCCCCCTGGTGGTGAAAAACGATGAAGATTCCATTCACCTGCCATACGGCATCACCGTGCAGCGGGTGCAGCCAGCCAACATCACCCTGCTGATCGACCGGCTGGCCCGCAAGGATTTCCCCATCATTCCGGTGACCAAAGGCAAGCCGGCGGCCGGCTTCGAGCTGGAAAGCCTGACCCTCAATCCGCCACAAATCACCGTGAGCGGGCCCCAGGCCATGCTGGAAAAGGAAAACATCCTGAAAACCTCGGTGATCGACCTCGACGGGATCGACAAATCCGGCGCCTTGCAGGCGCATCTCACCCTCAGCGAGGCCCTGCTCAACCTGATCGGCGAGACTGTGATCGAGGCCAACGTCACCCTCAAGGAAATCATGCTGAAGAAAATCGTGCGCGGTATTCCGATCGACGGCAAGAGCATCGACGCCACGGCAAAATTCTCGCCGGCCACGGTCGCGGTCGAGGCGGATATCCCGGAACGGCTTGTCCAGATCACCCCGGAACTGTCCTCCCTGTTCCAGGCCTCGGCCGGACCGCCTCCGGACAAGGGCGGCAGCGAGGTCTTGGTGCTGGTTCGCGCCGTCACCCCTCCGGGCCACAGTCCCATCGTCATCCATGCCGTCACCCCGGACAAAGTGCGGTTACAGCCCTGAGCATGAACCTTTTTTTCTTTGCACTCCCCCGGGAGTTCATTTTTCTTCTCAACCTCGACAGGATCGACCCATGAAAAAACTTTTCGGAACCGACGGCGTGCGCGGCGTGGCCAATGTCTACCCCATGACCACGGAGATTGCCATGCAGATCGGTCGGGCCATCGCCTTCATCGTCAAAAACCAGGTCAAAGGCAACACCATTGTCATCGGCAAGGATACCCGGCTTTCCGGCTACATGATCGAAAATGCCCTGGCTGCCGGCATCTGCTCGATGGGGGTCAATGTGCAGTTGGTTGGCCCTCTGCCCACCCCGGGCATCGCCTTTATCACCACCTCGATGCGGGCCGATGCCGGCGTGGTCATCTCAGCCTCGCATAATCCTTTCCAGGACAACGGCATCAAGATCTTTTCCGCCAACGGCTTTAAATTGCCCGACGAGCTGGAGGCCGACATTGAGGACTTGATCTTCTCCCAGAAAATGGCCGCGCTCCGGCCGGTGGCCGACGAGGTCGGCAAGGCCTCGCGGATCGAGGATGCCGCCGGCCGCTACATCGTCTACCTGAAAAACAGTTTTCCCAAGGACTACGTGCTCGACGATTTCCACATCGTCCTCGACTGCGCCCACGGCGCCCCATACAAGGTCGCGCCCCACGTCTTCTCCGAGCTGGGCGCCAAGGTAACCACCATCGGCGTCGACCCGGACGGCAAGAACATCAACCACGAGTGCGGCGCCCTGCACCCAGAGCTGATGGCCGCCAAGGTCAGACAACTGGGGGCCGATATCGGCCTGGCCCTGGATGGCGACGGTGACCGGCTGATCGTCTGCGACGAGCACGGCAACATCGTCGGCGGCGACCATATCATGGCCATCTGCGCCAGCGAATTGATGCACCGGCGCAAGCTGAAGAAAAAGACCTTGGTCGCCACGGTGATGAGCAACATGGGCCTGGAGCAGGCCATGCACGCCATGGGCGGCCTGATGGTGCGCACCCAAGTGGGCGACCGCTACGTAGTCGAGGCCATGCGGACCAAGGGCTATAACTTCGGGGGCGAGCAATCGGGGCACCTGGTTTTCCTCGACCACAACACCACCGGCGACGGCGCCCTGGCGGCCCTGCAACTGCTGACGATCATGATCAAGAAGAACAAGCCCCTTTCCGAGCTGGCCACGATCATGTCCACCTTTCCCCAGGTGCTGAAGAATGTGCGCATGGCCTCAAGAATTGCGCCGGAGCACATCCCCGGCTTCTCCGAGGCGCTGGCCAAGGCGGAACGGCAACTGGGCAGCAGCGGCCGCATCCTAGTCAGGGCCTCAGGCACCGAACCGGTGATCCGGGTGATGACCGAGGGCGAGGACGAACAAGAGATCACCGCGATTGCCCACGACCTGTGCGAGGTCATCCGTAAGGCGGACCGGGGATAAAAACAAAAAACAACAAAGGGAAAACAAAAAAGCCGTCTTCTGCGCGAAGACGGCTTTTTTGTTTGCCGTGGGAGGAGTTGTGGGCGCTTATTTCCTGGCCAGCGCCATCGCCTTTTTGAAGCCCTCGGCCGAACCGGCGATCACCTTCTCGTCGACGCAGAACGACAGGCGGATATAGCCGGGGAGGCCGAAGCCGCGGCCCGGCACCGCCAGGATCTTCTGTTCGGTCAGCAGGCGACAGAATTCGACATCGTCGATCGGCGATTGGGGGAAGAGATAAAAGGCGCCCTTGGGGCGGACATAGCTCATGCCCGCCTCGTCCAGCACCTTGCAGAACACGTCCAGGCGCCGGGCATAGACCGAGCTGTCCGCCGACACGTCCTGCAGCTGCGCCACGGCCCGCTGCATCAGGGCCGGGGCATTGACGAAACCGAGGATGCGGTTGGCCAGGGTCAGCGCCCCGACCACCGCCTCCTTGCCGGCCATGCCGGGATGAACGGCGAGATAGCCGATGCGCTCGCCAGGCAGGGCCAGCTCTTTCGAGTACGAGGAGGCGATGATGGCGTTGGTGGTGGTGGGCATCAACGGCGGCACCTTGTGGCCGTCGAAGACGATGTTGCGGTAGGGCTCGTCGGACACCAGAAAGATGGCCGTGCCGAACCGCTTGCCCGCCGCATCGAGCATCTGGCCGAGTTGGCCAAGCGAGGCCGCCGAATAGATCTGGCCGGTGGGGTTGTTGGGCGAGTTGATCAGCACCACTTTGGTCCTGGCGGTCAGCGCCGCCTCGATCGCCGCCAGATCGAGGTCGAATTCCTTGTCCGTGGGGACGACCTTGGCCACGCCGCCGTGGTTGTCGATATAAAACTTATATTCGACGAAAAAAGGCGAAAGGATGACCACTTCGTCGCCCGGATCAAGCAAGGCCTTGAAGATCACGTTCAATCCGCCGGCAGCGCCGCAGGTCATGAGGATGTCACCCTCATCCAGCTTGACGCCCTGCTCGGCCCCGAGCCGCCTGGCCAGGGCCGCGCGGACCAAGGGATAGCCCGCGTTAGGCATGTAGCCATGCACGCCCGGCTGCTCGTTGGCGGCCAGTTCGCGGAGCACGGTATAGAATTTAGCCGGCGGCGGCACATCGGGGTTGCCGATACTGAAATCAAACACCTTGTCGGCGCCGAACTCGGCCTTCATCCGGGCACCTTCCTCAAACATCTTCCGTATCCAGGAGGATTGTTCCGCAAACGCCTGCATCTTCTTGGCCACACCGCTCATTGATTGCCCTCTCTCGTTTTAAGTTGGTAAGACGTACAGGCATCGAAAAGCTGCGGTCTCTCAACCGCGGGCTTTCCAGCTTTTCTCCCGGCTACCTGCCGTTGGCGAACTTCTTCTCGAAATAGCCGTACGCCACGTTGATTTCCTTCATTTTCTCCTCGGCCACCTTTTTGAACTCCTCGCCCAGATGGCCGACCTTGTCCGGGTGGTACTGCATGGACAATTTCCGATAGGCTTTCTTGATCTCGGCAAAATCGGCCCCTGGTTCCAGACCGAGCACCGCGTAGTGCTGCTCCTCCAGTTGACCGGCGCTGGCGGCTTCCTGCCGCTGGCGGTACATATACTTGGCTTCGATGGTCCGCTGGTCGTACACCGAAATCTGCAAGACCAGGGCGACCTCGCGGGCAAGCCGCAATTCATCGGGCGGTGGCGGCTGCTTGGTGTGGATGATCTGATAGATGAGCTCCAGGAGGATCAGCCGGGGTTCATAGGCGAATCCATTGCGGAACTCCTCCAGCAGTTGCCGCAGGTCGGTGGGATTGTCCCGCGCCTCCTTGACCAGCTGCTTGACCCAGTACATCTTCTCTTGGTTGTAGCGGAGGTGGTGCTGGAAAAAGTTGAGGATGGCGTTCAGCTCCGCCCGGGTGAAATGGCCGTCGACCTGGGCGATCTTCACCAGGATGTTGACCAGCAAAAACACAAAGCGGTTGTGGCTTTCGGTCTGCGAGGCCTCATAGTCGGCAACTTTACGCCGCATGTAATAGGTAAAGCCCCAGAACGCGGCGAACAGCACCAGCACCCCGGCTAGACCGGAATACAGCAAAAAGCCGAACAAATTGAGCAGGCCGGGGGCGCCGCCGGTGACCAGGGCCACTATGGCCAGAACCAGCAGACAACCGCCACAGCCCGGTTGATTCTGTCGTCGGTAATACTCCAAATCGGATTTCCTTGAACGAAAAACAAAAAAATGTGCGCCCCGCCCCATCGGGGTCGAGCACGACTGACTTCATTGCCGATGCCCCGGCGCCCTCCCGGCTGCGCAACGAGGCTGATCAGCCCAGTCCGCCTGGGGCGTCATGCGGAAAACGACAGGGGTCCCTTTGCAACGGCCTTGGTTCCTCACCCTGTTGGCGCAAGCAGTCTCATGCCGGCCGGCTCCGGACCTCGCCCCGCACCACAATCAAATAATTTTCAGAGGATGTCAATTACCATGGCATCAAGTTGCTATGCAAATTAAAAAACAAAATCAAAACCACTCTTGTGCGGGCGTCCGTAACCGGCTGCCGGAGACGGAAAAATAAAAAAACTTCGTCCCTCTGAAAACGCAGAGAACACAATGAACTGTTCGCCGCTTATTCTTTTTGTCGTGCTGGTTGCATGGGTTCATCCGGCCCTTGCCGAGGCAGAGCCTGCCGGCCAAGGAGGTTGCTGCACCCCGGCATGGTATCGATCCATCGAGAACAGGGCGCCGACAGGCGACGGCCAGGGGCATGGACCGGATCTGGGCTCAGCCGAATGGAGGTCGGTGGTAGCGCACAGGATCGGCCTCCGGGACCAGGCCGATGGACCGCGCCAGGATAGCGAGGACTGGTGCCGCCGCGTCGATCAGATCGTCCGAGAGGCGGAAGAGAGCGCCAAGCGCTCCGGCAAGGCGCCGGCGGTACTGTTTCCCCGCAACCTGATCAAAGCCGGCGGCATGGAAGCCATGATCCATGCGGACCCGGAGCTGTCGGCACTTGACCGCGAATTGGCGATGGTTGCCGCCATAGCGGCCGAGAAGGCAGTTGACGCCCCGCCCCCGCTGACGCAGGCCGAACAGTGGGGCTGGGGCAAGGACATGGACGAGTGCCGGGAAAGCGCGGACCAACGCGGCTGTGTCAGGAAAAACTACACCCTTCGCATAGCCGAACTACAGGCCAGATATCGTTTGGCGCCGTTTCTCGGGCCGTATAGGTTTGCCTGCGACGGCATTTCCTCGCCCAATATGCTGGCCACCTTTTTCAAGACCGATCCGCCGGCCCTGATAGTCGAATACGGCGGCGAAACGGCGTTCATGATCCAGCAGCCCAGCGCCAGCGGCGCCAAGTACCAGGGCGCCAATGCCGCCTTCTGGGCACACCAGGGCGAGGCGATGGTCACCTGGGGCCAGGGTCAGCCTTCGATGCGCTGTCAACAAACGCCATAGCCATCAGGCCGGGGAGTTCGGCGGGAGAACGGCGATCCCGTCTCCGCCCGGTCCGAACTAAAATCCCGTCCTTGCAATGGTCAGACAATAAGTCGTTCTTCCCGGCAAAGCCGGACCCGGGTCAGGTCATTGGCCTCAGACCACCTTGCCTTCTCTGACTATCAGGACACTGCACGGCGACTTGTCGATCAGGCCCTTTGCCGCAGAACTTTCCAGCAACCGCCGCAGCCCGGTGACATAACGGTGCCCCATGACAACCAAATCGGCATCGAGGCTTTTAGCCAAAATCGCGATCTGCTCAATGACCGGACCCTTCAAAAAATGGCATTGCGCCGCAATACCCACGGTGGCAAGCTCCTGTCGCGCCTCTTCAAGCGGCTTTTTGCTTTCCGCGGCCAGCGCTTCGAAAATTTCGGGGCTTGGTTCGGGCATCTTCGTCTCCCACATCTGATCGAGGTCATAGACGGAAACCAGGTGGAGTCTGGCGGCAAAGCGGCGCGTTATCTCCGCCGCATGCAGCAGGACAGCACCCCTTTGGCCGGATGCGTCAACGGCAACGAGAATCGTGTCGAACATCAGCGATCACCTTTATTGCTGGTTCACAGCGGGTTCAGTTGGCCCGCCTGAGTTGATTGGGACGCCGCTTTGCCCGCATGTACCAGGTAGGCAAGAGCGCGATAAAAAATATCACGGCAACAAGCAGGAAGCTTTCTCGGAATCCCATCACATTGGCCTGGCCCGAGATCGTGTTCGACAGAAAGCGGTGGGCTTCGTTGGCAGCGGCAGGGTCCGACAATCCGGCCCGTTTCAGCGTGGCGGCAATGAGATGCAGGGCTGTGGCGCCGGAGTGGCTTCCTGTTTGCATCGCGTTGATTTCGTGCGCATAAAAAGTCGTCTCCCGTTCCAGATAGACAGAGAGCATATCCACCCCGATTGCTCCTCCCAACTGACGGATAAAATTAATCGCTCCAGCTCCGTCGCTGATCAGATGATGATCCAACACCCTGAGAGCGCCGCTGTTGAGGGACGGCAGAATGAACCCCAAACCGACACGCCCGATCACGACGTACCAGGCAAAGGTCCAAAATGCGGTATCCGTGTCAACGTAGCTCATGAGATAATTAGAGACCCCAAACAGAGCCATCCCCACAAAAATCAGGAGATACGGAGGGAACCGGTCGCTTAATCCTCCGGCCAGAGGAAAGACAATGCCCAACGCGATACCGGCAGGCATTAGGAGAAGGCCGGATTCAGTCGGGGTATACCCTTGGATCGTCTGAACAAAAAGCGGCACCAGGTAGGTGGAGCCATAGACCCCCATGCCGAGAATGAACCCGACCACAGAGGCGGCGACGAATCGCGAGTTATAGTACACGTCGAGAGCGAGCAACGGAGTTCCGGCGCGCCGCTCCTGCACCACGAAAGCGCACATGGTGATCGTTGCCAGACAGAACGCCCCTCGCACGAAGGTTGAATCCCACCCCATGCGCTGCCCATTGGACAGACCGGCGAGAAAGGCAGCGATACCCACCGACAACAGGATGAAACCGAGCCAATCGAAGGCGGGCCTTTCGGGTTCCTTGACCGTCGCCAGAAACATCGTGGACAGCAAAAGGCCCACGGCACAGAACGGCAAACCAAGAAAAAACACGTAATGCCACGAGTAGTTGTCGATCAACATACCCCCAACTGTGGGGCCAAGGGCCGGGGCCAGGATGACCCCCATGCCGTAGAGCCCCATGGCCGAACCGCGCCGGTTGGGCGGAAAGACCTGAAACATGGCCACCATGCCCAGGGGTTGGGCCAATCCCGCAGCAGCGCCCTGAATGATCCGGGCAACAATCAATACAATGTCGTTGGTGCTGAATGCCCCCAAAAGGGAACCTAAGGCGAAGGCGATGAGCGCTATATTGTAGGCTTTTCGGCTTCCGAATGATTTTACGGCCCAGGTGGCCGCCAGCATGGCCGCAGTCATCGAGGCGAGGAACGCGGTTGACAGCCATTGGGCCTGATCCTGGCCCATACCGAACTCGCCCATGATGTCGGGCATTGCCACGTTGACGATGGTGGCCGAGGCTATCATCGCTATCAGCCCCATCAAGACAGTCAACGAAACGTACCATTTGTACGCGGCGCCGTAGCGGGTGGACAGCTCTTCGCTTGTGACCTGGGTCACCACAGTACACCTACAGTTGATCGCATCACCATCCTCCTCCCAGTGATCTGAACAACCGGACAGATGCACGGACGGCATCGGCTTGGGCACGAGGCAGTTCGCTTCCCGCGGCAAGCAGTTGCCGGTCGGCATCCAGCACATCGGTCAGAGGAATCATCCCGGCACGATAGGCCGTTTTCGAGTCTTCGTAGACCTGAGTCAAGGCATTGATCTGCCTCGCCACATCTTGACTGTAGGCTTCAAGCTGAACGAGCGCGATACAGGCGTTCTCGACATCCTCGGCGGCGCGCAAGACAACCTGCCGGTAGCGGACGAGCGCCTCACGGGTCGCTGCATCGGCCTGGGCGACCTCCGCATCGACCCGGCCAAAATCAAAGAGTCGCCAGCGAAGACCAACGATTCCCACTGGTTGCAAGGTCTCGTTTCTGAACAGTTGGCCGCCGGTAAAGGCTTCATAGCCGAGCAAACCTGACAGGGAGATTGCCGGATAATATCCGGCAAGGGCTGCCCCGATCCGCGCATTGGCAGCGGCCAATTCCCGTTCAGCGGCAATGACATCTGGGCGACGGCGCAAAAAGTCGGAAGACTGCGCGGTTATTCGCGGCGCCGCAGGAACGGCCGAGGGAACGCGCAACTCATTGGCATAGGTCCCTGGTTGCACACCCATGAGGACATCAATGCGATTCAACTGCACTTCGAGATCGATCCGCAAAAGGGTCCCCACCCCTTGGGTATGGGCCAGCAGCGCTTCACCCTGCGCCACTTCCCGATCGGTGGCCAAGCCATGGGCTCTCTGCTCCCTGAGCATTGCCAGCAAGTCGGTATCGTTGACAATCCGGGCTTCAATGACCTGCAATTGCGCCTGATCGCCGCGAATCCTGAAATAGGTGTCGGCGGCCTCCGCCGCGACTGAAATTCGTACCCCCGCATGCATTGCCTCGGCGGCGCCAGCCATGGCCAATGCCGCTTCTTCCTGACGTCTGAGCCCGCCGAACAGATCGACTTCCCAGGAAGAACTCAGGCCAACGCTGTACACTTCCATGTAGCGGGGGAAACCCACTGAATTTGCAACGGCTGCAAGCGGATCTTCAAGCGACGCGCGCTCGTAGGTGGCTTGCGCATTGGCGTCAAGTGTGGGCAACAATTTCGCGCCCGATGCCCTGACAACGGCGCGCGCCTGTCCAACGCGCTCCAGTGAGGCCTGGATGTCTAAGTTTTGTTTGAAGACCCGTTCGATAATCTTAGTCAACTGTGGGTCATGAAATCCCGTCCACCACTGATCGAGCGGAGGTTCTTCCGGAGCGGATGGGCGGGACGCCACCGCCTCGGCGTTGTGCAATGGGTCGAGCGCTGTCTCAGGCTTGACATAATCAGGTCCCACTGTGCAGCCAGCTAAGACAAACAGGCAGACCAACATGGACAGGAGAGTGGCTTTTGTATTGCGCTGCATTCCCGGCGCAGCGCGCCAGGCTGCATGGCCCCGGCGCCGCTCCCTCTTCGGCATCAGTTCCAGCATGGAACTTTGGCCGTGTTCGGGAAGCGCTTGCTCAATGCTGATGCGTGTCAATGTCCACCTCAACCATCATGCCTGGACGCAAAGGATTGTCATCCGGCTGTTCAACGACAATACGCACCGGTACGCGCTGAACGATTTTGGTAAAGTTGCCGGAAGGATTGGGACTTGGCAACAGAGCGAATTCGCCGGTCGCGGCATTGCCGATCCGTTCGATATAGCCGACAAAACGGCGGTCAGGATAGGCATCGACACTGATCTCGACAGGTTGCCCTGGTCGCAGGTGATCTAACTTGGTCTCCTTAATGTCGGCATCGATCCATACTTTCTTGGGCTCATGGATGATAAACAATCGCTGGCCAGGAATAACATATTCCCCTGGCTGCACAAACTTCTGGTCTACGATCCCGTTGATCGGGCTGCGCACTCGCCGATCAGCCACATTGATCTCCTGCCTGCGAATCTGGGCCTCCACCTGGGCCGCTTCCTGGGCAAGGGTATCCAGCTCTTTGTGCAATACTTCGATATCGCCGAGTTTCACCTGGGCATCGGCCAGGGCGGCTGAGGCCGACAAGTCCTCAGCCTCAGCCTGCCGCAACTGGGTCTGCCGCTGTTCCCACACTTCTCGGGAAACCATCCGGCCGAGCAGCTCCTCGGCCCGCTGGAATTCACGCCGGGCCTGATCCAGTTTCGAGGCCGCAGCCTTCTGTCTGGCCTGGGCGGCGGTCACCGCGTCGTGGGCCGTGGTTTTCATCATCTGATGCTGGATGGCGATCCGTTCCTGACGCAGCCGAATCGCTTCGGCCATGGCCCGCAACTCGGTGAGCTTGAGATCGGCCTCCCGCTGGTCGATCATAATCATCTCCTGTCCCTGCTCCACGACCTGGCCGTCGGTGACCGGACGCTCGGTGATCCACCCGTCGACCCGGCTGCTGACGATGACCATATCCGCCTTCACCCGGGCATCGTTTTCGGTAACATGCCCCAGGCGCTCAACCGCCCACCATCCAACAGCCGCCAGGCCGAGAAAGGCAACGCAGAGGATGGCGGGCTTGCGGTGGCGGCGCATTGCAGAAAACAAACGACTGAGCCGCAAAGGCTTCTTGCCCCGGGCTGCCGGCGGCCGCGCGGGAGAAGGGGAAGAATCGATTACATCTGGATTTTTAAGTGTCATGGCCTGAATCTGCTTGCGCGGCTTGTTGTGCGATGACTGGTCACGCCCATGGACAAGGGCACATCCCAATGAACACCGCCTTGATGTTCACTCCAATGAACGGAGTTAGCCGATAAATTAACATTTCAGGTGCAACACATAGTCATTCTTAACAAAATATGCAATATATTGTCATCGGATCGCGTGCCGAGGCGCACCGGAAAAAGACGGGGTAAGAATGGACAACAAATACGATTTTTTTTCGGGAATTGACAATCAGAATCTACAGCCATCCCAGCACCCCGAGATGGCGATTGGATAAACTCGGCATCCCGCATGGCCGGCAAAGCAAATCCTCACCTCATCCCACGGCTCACGCCAGGGGGACAGGACAAAAACTATGGCCGTGCGCGACATCCGGCCCCAGGCGGGATGCGTGGGAAATCGACGGGCTATCCTTCCCCGCCCTGAAGGGCGGGGCTTGTCGCGTACCTGGTCAAGACGACAGGGGGCAACGGATGTTTTTATTTTTTTAGTCCGCCTGGATGGCAAACAACGCCTCGACGAACTCGCTGGCATCAAAATCGCGCAGGTCGTCGATCTGTTCGCCAATGCCGATGAATCGCACCGGTATCTTGAGCTCCCGGCAGACATTGGCGACAATGCCCCCCTTGGCGGTGCCGTCGAGCTTGGTCAGGGCCAGGCCGCTGATGCCCACGGCCTGATGAAAGAGCTTGGCCTGGGAGATGCCGTTCTGGCCGGTGGTGGCATCAAGCACCAGCATGATCTCGTGGGGAGCGCCGGGCATCTTCTTGCCAATGACCCGCTTGATTTTCTTCAGTTCTTCCATCAGGTTGACGCTGGTATGCAACCGGCCGGCAGTATCGATGACAATCACCTCGTGCCCATGGGCAACCCCGTAGGTCAAACCGTCGAAGACCACCGAAGATGGATCGGCCCCCGGATTTTGCGCCACGACCTCGACCCCGACCCGCTCGCCCCAGATTTTGAGCTGGTTGATGGCGGCGGCGCGGAAGGTGTCGCCGGCAACCAGGAGCACTGACTGCCCTGAGCGGACGAATTTGGCGGCGAGCTTGCCAATGGTGGTGGTCTTGCCCACCCCATTGACCCCCACCACCATGATGACGAATGGCCCTTCTTCCGGCATCACCAGTTCGGCCGGCTGCTCCGAGGCTTCGATATAGGCGAGGATCTGGTCGCGGATGATGGCCTTCAGGGCCTGGGGATCGCTCAACTGGTCCCGCTTGATCTTCTTACGGGCCGCCTCCAGTAACTCCATGGTCGTGGCCACGCCGAGATCGGCGGTGATCAGAATCTCCTCCAGTTGGTCGAACAGATCCTGATCGATTTCCTTTTTGCCCAAAAAAAGCTGGTCGAGACGATAGGCCAGGGCATCCCTGGTCTTGCCCAGCCGCTCCTGCAAGCGCTGGAACAAGGATCTGGCGACCGGTTTTCCCTGGGTGCTGGCGGCTGCCCGGTTGGCGGCCGGTTCCACTCCGGCTTGCTCCTTCTCCTCCGGGCTCTCTTCACCGGCGACAGACGCCTCCTCCTCCTCTTCCGTCTCCTCCGCCATCTCCCCGGACACTTCGGCGACAGCCTCGATGGCGGCTTCGGTAACAGCCCCGGCCGCATTCGGCCAGGGGGCGGTCGCCTCCTCTCCTGCCTTTTCGGAAACAATGGGGAGAGCCGCTATCCTTTCCGTATCGGCCGGCTCAGGAGTCGGCGGTTCCGGCGAAGCCAGCCCCGGCGGTTTCTCCGGTTCGGCAGCCGGCAATGCAGTAGGTTCTGGAACCGACGGCGCAATCGGTCCGGAGGGCGCCTCCTCCGCTTCCGGCAAGGACGGTTCCGCCGCCGGCAACGGTTCCTCACTGACCGCCGCCGGTTCGGCCGGCGCAGCCGGAGCGGCCTGGGCCGCCGGTACTGTTTCAGGCTCGATGGCCGCCGCCTGTCCGGCAACGACAATCTCCTCCTCCATCGGGGGCTGGATGCCCTGTTCAGGGGTGGCGGTCTCGACCGTCCTGGTCTGCTGAGTGCCGAATTTTTTCTTAAACCAGCCCAGCATCAGCTTTGCGCCTCGCTTTTCTCCATGACGATCTCCAGCACCTCGCGGATGGTATGGGGATAGTGAAAAACAACACCTTGCCGGATATCCTCCTGAATTTCAAGGACATCCTTTTCATTGAGCACCGGCAGGATCAATTCCTTGATTCCCGCCCGCAGCGCGGCCAGCACCTTCTCGCCGATGCCGCCCACCGGCAGAACATCGCCGCGAAGGGTGATTTCGCCGGTCATAGCCACATCCTGCCGCACCGGCCGTCCCAGGATCACCGAGACCAGCGACGACACCATGGCAACGCCGGCCGAAGGCCCGTCCTTGGGAATGGCCCCTTCCGGGACGTGCACATGCAGGTCGATCCCGGCGAACAGATCCTCGTCCATGCCCAGGGCTGCGGCATGGGCCTTGATATAGGTCAGCGCAGCCGTGGCCGATTCCTTCATCACCTCGCCCAGCTTGCCGGTCAGGACTAGGCCGCCCTTGCCCTTCATCTTCGAGGTCTCGATGAACAGAATCTGGCCGCCCACTGGCGTCCAGGCCAGACCGGTGGCCAGACCGACTCCCCAACTACGGGCCTTCATTTCGGGATAAAAGCGCTGCGGCCCGAGGAAGTCGTACAATTTATCGGGGGCGACCACCGTTTTCCCGGTTCGGCCCCGGGCGATTTCAGCGGC
>Ga0123354_10007876_pt1 | contig 16139 bp, 16 predicted proteins | sample TergutLab28metaG_2_FD_97872 | JGI IMG/M metagenome (GOLD analysis project Ga0123354, IMG submission 97872) | Labiotermes labralis P4 segment gut microbial communities from Petit-Saut dam, French Guiana - Lab288 P4 | ecosystem: Host-associated > Arthropoda: Insects > Digestive system > Gut ...
CCATCGAATCAGGATAATTTTTTGCTGTTGCTTCAAAAAAACCGTCCAACAAAAACAAATCTTCCATCTTTCTTGTTTTATTGACTGCAAAAGTACATCTTTTTTAGAATGGAAATTTGTAATTAACCTTGATTTTCAGATTATTTCGTGTTTTTTTAGTATATTTATAGTAACTACTCCCGTTTATCTCCAACCAATAATATCTATTAACTATTAATCACTTACTAAAATAATCAGCCATGTGTGCATATCTTCCTGTTATCTTTCCTTTGCCGTCGATAACAAAAATGGTTGGGGTGCCGACGACAGCATAGTTTCTGAAATTTACACCATCGAATCCCTTGAAATCACAAAGTTTTTGTTTCCATGGAAAAGTATCGGCATTATTTTTGTAAATTGCTTCGTCCGTATCGGCGGAAATGGAAATAACTTGGATTTTCCGTTCCTGAAGTACAGCGTAGTTTCCCTTCAACTGCTCAAGTTCATTCACACAATTGCCGCAGTCGCTTTCGTAGAAAATCACTAAACTGTTCGTTGGCGTCATAGCGGTACTGTCCGGCAAAAAGAGTTTTGGAGCCTGATTCCCCGGCGAAAGCAAGTCTTCCAGACCCAACTGCGATAACAAATTTTCCTTGCCGTACTGATTAAAAAGTAAAACCATTTTTTTCACCAGCGCCATACGTATATTCCCGTCCTGTTCACGGGCGAGAATTGCGTGACCGTCTGCTGCCAGAATGCTGTCGCTTTTCTGTGCTATTTCGATGTTCATCCACTGGGAAAATAAGGGTTTCCACATTCCACTGTTCCACAGTTGATTAAAATCGACCACTTCCCGGACATATTGCCGTCCTTCTTCCATCATTTCTTTTTCCGTCAGGTCGAGGTGGCTACCCATACCATTGCAGAAGTTCCACATTTGTCTCATCCGGGCAGCATAGAGCGGACTTTCGGCAATATGTTGCTGCAGTCCGGCGTAATCCTTTTCCAATACTTTTTTCTCTTTCAGCAATGTTTTGTAGATACGGTCTTTCGGCGTATATGCCTGTATGGCGGTAGCAATGGCTCCCGTTTTGTTCAGCGATTTTTGTTGCTGTTTATACTGCTCCAGAAAAAAACTATTTTCTTTCGATCCGATATAGTAAATGTCGTTAATTGTAGGCGCTTCTACAGTACAGCCTGCAGTGAAATCTCCCTCATTGTTGAGAATAAGTTCCAGACCGCCTCCGGAAGTAAGCAAAAAACTCGACATTCCCCGCCAATTATTGTATGCAGGCGGAACGGTTAAAACGGTTTGTCCGTTCGTGTCTAAGGTGCTGCGTGCAACCGTGTCCAACTTTTCGCCATTGGACATAATCCAAACATATTCCTTGCTTGCAAAATGAGGTAAATTGATGGTTATTTTTTGCGCCTGTAATGCCAAAGCCGCATACAGAACTGTAAGTAATACAATTATACGTTTCATTATCTTTTTTTGTTTGCAAAGATAACTATAAAAGTCGGAAAAAAGAATGAGTGAAGTGGAATTCAACAGTCTTTAATCCAATCTCATTTTCTTTAACAGAACCGCTTCTGTGTCTCACCAGCCAAACAGCGGAAAATCTTTCATTATTCCATTCACTTTTTGAGCGACAGACTTGATGACCGATTCGTTCTCAGCATTGGAAAGTACCATGTCGATTAGTTCGACGATTTCACCCATTAATCCTTCTTTAGCTCCGCGCGTTGTGATTGCCGGAGTTCCGAAACGCAATCCCGAAGTTTGGAACGGTGAACGGCTGTCGAATGGAACCATGTTTTTGTTGGCGGTAATGTCGGCTTTTACCAGCGCCTGTTCGGCTTGTTTTCCGGTCAAATCGGGAAATTTCGAACGAAGGTCAACCAACATCAGGTGATTATCCGTGCCTCCCGAAATAATTTTGTATCCTTTGTCGGTCAATGCCTGTGATAGAACAACTGCGTTTTTCTTTACTTGTTTTTGATAGGTAGCGAATTCAGGCTGTAGCGCTTCGAAGAAAGATACAGCTTTAGCGGCAATAATGTGTTCCAGCGGACCACCTTGTATTCCCGGAAAAACCGCCGAATCCAACAGCGCGGACATTTTTTTGATTTCGCCTTTCGGTGTGGCTTTTCCCCACGGATTGTCGAAATCACGGCCGAGCAGAATAATTCCTCCGCGAGGGCCGCGCAAAGTTTTATGGGTGGTTGAGGTTACAATATGAGCGTATTGAACCGGGTTTTTTAATAATCCAGCTGCAATTAAACCGGCAGGATGCGCCATATCCACCATTAGAATAGCTCCTATTTCATCGGCAATGTTCCGGATACGGGCATAATCCCATTCGCGGGAATATGCGGAAGCGCCGGCAACGATCAATTTGGGACGCTCGCGTAAAGCGATCTCCTCCATTTGGTCATAGTCCACCTGCCCTGTATCTTCCCTGACATTGTATTCTAAAGCGTGGTAAGTGATTCCGGAAAAATTAACCGGCGAACCATGCGAAAGATGTCCTCCATGCGAAAGATTGAGTCCGAGAAATTTATCACCGGGATTAAGGCAGGCGGCAAAGACCGCCATGTTAGCCTGAGCGCCCGAATGAGGCTGTACGTTTACCCAAACCGCTCCGAAAAGTTGTTTTAAGCGGTCGATCGCCAATTGTTCGGCTTCATCAATAAATTGACATCCGCCATAGTAGCGATGTCCGGGGTATCCCTCCGCATATTTGTTGGTTAATACAGAACCTGCGGCTTTCATCACCTCATCGCTTACAAAATTTTCGGAAGCAATCAATTCAATACCGGATGTTTGCCGGTGATATTCCTTGTCAATGATTGTAAATAATAAATCGTCCCGTTTCATAAATAATTAAATTACGTTATCAGGCTACAAAGGTAATAGTTTTGAATTGAAAATCGACAATTGAAAATTGAAAGTTATGAATATTTTCTCAATTCTCAATTGATTAAAACATTACCCCCACTGAAAAACTGAGAAAAGATTCTGTTCTTTTGATTAATACATTTTGATAATTGTTTGGAATGCTGGGTATATCATTCAAATTTAAATAATTAATAGGAACGGTCGCTTCATATCGCAAATCGAAATACAACTTGGAGATATTAATTGAAACGCCCAAAATACCGGAATAATTCAAAAGGAGGTCTTTTTTGAGGAACGGTTCTGCTATATCCATTGAATAATCGGTTCGATAGGTTCCTATTGCGGAAGCGCCGGCATAAACGCCAAATAAAAAAGGATAATCATGCACAATATTATATCCGATTAAGAGATTGGTATTGATTGCTTGCGAGTGAATTTTCAAATCGACGGAAGGGTAATAATCGCTGTTGTTTTCAATCGGCAAGGAAAAAGAACAAATCCGGTGATAATTATTCCACGAAAGTTCGGGTTGCAGGAAAATCCGGTTGAAATTGAACCGTGCAAAACCATTTATTAAATATCCGTTTTCATTCGTAAAGGAAGAATTTGTCAAGACTTCATCGGTTTGAAAAGCTTTATAACTCGTGATAGATACCGCATTCAATCCAAGACGGACCCCCCAATTTATTTTATGGGATTGCGCTTGCATATTGTTTTCAGTTAAACCAATCAAGCAAACGAAAAATGTAATTATGAAGCGAAACAAAGCGCTATTGAGCATTGGTATTTTTTTTAACACTCCACCCGAATTTTCCGATTAAATCGCCTAATCCGTAATATTTCCCATGGACATAAACCAAAAGTCCGGCTTTTTCCATATCGAAAGCGCCGGTCGAAGGATGAATAAACCGGTCATCTGCCAGAATATTCACTACTTCAGCAATAAACATATCATGTGTTCCAAGCGCTACAACTTCTTTTGCGCGACATTCAATGCACAATGGCGATTCTTCAAGGTAAGGTGCACCGACCACATGCGCTTTGACGGGAGTCAGTCCCGTTTCTTTAAATTTATCAAAGTTTTTTCCTGAACGCACCCCGACCCAATCCGTTGCATAAGCCATTTCTTCGGTCGTGAGATTAATCACAAATTCCATGTTTTTTTTAAGAATGGGATAAGAATAACGCTCCGGCCGCACGGAAATATAGCACATTGCCGGATCGGAACATATCGTTCCCGTCCATGCAACTGTGAAAAGGTTATATTCACTTTTATCTTTTCCCACCGTTATTATAACGGCTGGCAACGGATAAAGAAGTGTTCCGGACTTCCAATCTTGCTTCATAATAAAACAATATCTTCTTTTTTGATTTTTAATTCACAATAATGGCACTGCAATGTTACATTTTGCTTGTCGATTACACTAAAGACCGTTTTCATCGGCTCGTTATTCGTAATGCATTTCGGATTATTACATTTAACGATTCCTTTTATTTGGTCTGGAAGTTGTACCTGTTTTTTTTCGATGACTTCGTAATCTTTAATAATATTCAGATTGACTGTCGGGGCAATCAGCGAAATCCGGTTGATTTCATCTTCTTCAAAAAACTTATCGGCAATTTTCAAGATGCCTTTACTTCCCATTTTTTTGCTACTAAGATTATATCCTATTGTAACACGGGTTTTTAATTTTTCTATACCTAATAATGAAACAACTTTGAATAGCTGTTCCGATGGAATGTGGTCGATTGCCGTTCCGTTCTGCAAAGCTGCAACTTGTAGTTCTGTCTTTCTCTGATCCATAATTCTTTCAATTTATTCCGAGTACATTGCAAATAATGGCCTGTCGTGCATATACCCCGTTTCGGGCCTGTTCAAAATAATACGCTTTAGGATTATCGTCCACATCATTATCAATTTCACTTACACGAGGTAACGGATGCAAAATCCTCAAGTTCGATTTGCTTTTATCCAACATTTTACTTTTAAGTATATACACATTTTTTACTTTTTCATATTCCATTAAATCTGTAAAACGTTCGCGTTGAACACGGGTCATATACAAAATATCCGATTGGTTGATGATTTCTTCCGAAAACTCAGCGCATTCCTCGTAGTAAATGTTGTGCTCTTCCAGCAATTGCTTGTAAATATCCGGTAATTTCAATTCATCGGGCGCAATAAAATGAAATCGGGGATTGAAATGCAACATGCCTTCGATCAGCGAATGAACGGTGCGTCCGTATTTCATGTCGCCTACCATTGTAATGGTCATGTTCTCTAATTTTCCTTGCGTTTTATAAATGGAATACATATCCAGCATGGTTTGTGAAGGATGCTGATTGGCTCCGTCGCCGGCGTTTATAATCGGAACATCCGTTATTTCCGAAGCATAGCGCGCCGCCCCTTCTAAATAATGACGCATAATAATTAAATCGGCATAATTACTGACCATTTTAATTGTATCTTTCAAAGTTTCCCCTTTGGAAGAACTGGTGGTTGCCGCATCGCTGAAACCAATGACTTTTCCGTTCAGACGATTGACTGCGGTTTCAAAACTTAAGCGTGTTCGAGTGGAAGGCTCGAAAAAAAGTGTAGCGCAAATCTTTCCATCCAATAATTTTTGATTGGAGTTTTTCTCGAAGAATTCCGTCTTTTTCATTAAATGCGTAATGGATTCTTTCGATAAATCGGCCACAGAAACAAAACTTTCTCTTTTCATAATGACTATAGGAGTTTTGAATACAAATGTAAGCAAATTTTAGATATCCTGTGAAATTATGAAAGAAAATATTTTTTTACAAAAAAACACGGCATGAAATCCGTTAAAAATTATAGAAATATTTCAATGTGTATTGATAACAATAGTTCGTTAAAAAATAATCTAATATATTAAAAATGAGTAAAATAGTTGAAAAAAAGTGTTGAAAAATTCGAGCATTAAAGGTAAGATAAATTTCTTACAAATGGAACGTTTCTCAACTAAATGCGGACAATTTTTCAGAATCAATTTTGAAAACAAGTTTAACTTTCAAGATTTCAACCTGAAGATGATTAAAGAACGAATCACAGAATGCATTATTGCTTTCGACCCAAGCTACATCAAGAAAAGCTGCAAGAAGACTTACGGACTTGGAATGTATTGGTCAGGCTTTGCGGGTAGGGCGAAATGAGGCTTGGACATTTGCGGTTTTTCCGAAGTGGACATCAACCTCAATACTGCCTTACATTTGAACGCCATTCAAACCTCTCAATCAAAAGATAAGATACTATTTTTTATAACGAACTATTGAACTAAAAAGACCCCGATTTTTAACTTTTGGATCAAGAAAGACTGCAAAATGGGTTAAGAAAAGACTTGCTAATAATAAACCAGTATGTTTCACATACACTAATTTTTTAAATTTGTTTCAATTCTGAAATAGAGTTTTACTAAAAATGATTTGAAGCGGTAAAAGTACACATTATTTTCACAAAAAAATATAAGATTGAGCGAAATTTCAAAAACAACAAGTATCTTTGTTCCGTAACCTTTTTTCATTTTTATTTTTTATAAAATGGAAACATCAATAAGTAATACTAAAATTGTCCAAGGAGACCCAAAAGCTTTTGAAGATCTCTTCCGGCTGTTTTATCCCCGATTACTTAGTTTCGCTCAATCCTATTTGCGAGATAAAGCCACTGCCGAAAATATAATACAAGACGCCTTTCTGTTATTGTGGGAACGACGGGAAACCTTACGACAAAATAGTAACATCAGGGCATGGTTGCTTACGGTCGTAAAAAACAACATACTTAATGATATTGAACGTCAAAAAAGACAGGCTAAAATCGAAAGTGTTTATGCGGAACGTATCAGCAGGGAATTGGAACTTCGGATAGCTACGCTTAAAGGTTGTGATCCGGAATACATTTTTAGCGCCGAAGTGACCGAAATCATTCAAAAAGTCTTGGCTTCTCTCCCAGAACAATGCCGGAGAGTGATCACCATGAGTCGTTTTGATGAAATGACCAACAAAGAAATTGCGGAGAAATTAAATATTACCGTCAAAGGAGTTGAATACCACATTACAAATGCCTTAAAAAAACTGCGATTAGAATTAAAGGACTATCTGTTATATCTGCTCTTTTTCATTTAAATACATTTTTATTTAAAATATTTTAAATTTTTACAAGGGTTATTAACGTATTATTTGTTATCTTTAATAGAATAGCATCAAAAATAGCAATGAAAGAAGAAATATTTCTTAAATATTTTAACGATAACATCTCGAAGCAGGAAGAAACAGAACTGCTGGATTGGATTGAATCAAGTGAAGAAAATCGAAATACATATCTCGAATACCGTAAGGTATGGGATATGTATCTACTTCATAGCAATTCGATTCATACTACTATTTCATTTATGCGGTTACTGAAAAAGCGCCATTTAAAAACAGATAATGAACAGGTCTTTGCTTCGAGACTTAATTCCCGATTATCAGAATTGGTGAAAATAACCGCCATATTTCTTATCGCTTTTGGTACTTGTTGGTATTTTTATCCTTATTTAAATAAAACGACACCTTTATACAATAAAATTGAAGTTCCTTCGGGACAACGGGTGAAATTAACGCTTCCCGACGGCTCATTAGTTTGGCTGAATGCGCAAAGTAAGTTCACTTATCCGGCAGTATTCGACAAGGGCAGAAGGATTGTAAAATTAGACGGCGAAGGATTTTTTGAGATCGTTCATAACCCGAAACAGCCGTTCAGAGTGCAAACGATGGCTTATACGGTTGAAGCAACCGGAACGCAATTCAACGTATATGCCTATGGCAACAGCAGTTCTTTTGAAACTACTTTGATTGAAGGTTCGGTGATTGTGTTCGATTCTATCCGGCATTATTCCCTAATCCCCGAACAGCAGCTGTTCTTCAACCAAATCAATCAACGAATAGAGTCCCGCAAGGTGAATCCTAACGATTATATCTCATGGAAGGATGGCTATTATTTCTTTAATGATATTACATTTGAAGAAATGGCTAAACGTCTCGGACATTATTACAATACCCAAATTATTATCAATGAACCGGCTGTTCTCGCTTATCGCGGAACCGGCAAGTTTCGCCAATACGAAAGTATCACCCAAATAATGGATGTAATAAAAAGCGATATGCCTTTTAAATATAAATATAACAAAGATACCAATGAATTAGTGATCGAAAAATAAATAAAAAACTATAATGATAATAAATCCTTTCAAAAAAAAATTATTTATGAAATTATCAATCTTTATTACCGGTGTCGTTTTTTTGCTATTATTGGGAACAGCTCCTGCATTTTCCCAAAATGCAAAAGTGACGATTAATGCACAACGTGCAAAATTATCTTATGTGTTGGAAGAGGTTGAAAGTCAAACAGACTATTTGTTTTTTTATAACAAAAAGAATATTGACGTCGACCAGGAAGTAAATCTGAACGTTACCAATGCTCCCGTAACGGAAGTTTTGAACAAAGTATTGGGTTCGGATATCTCTTATACGATGGTCAGCAATCACATCATCCTCTCAAAGAAAGAAGGGAAAAACATCACCCAGGGAAGCCAGCAGGAAATTCCCGTCATGGGGCAAGTGACTGACAAGAACGGCGAGCCGCTGATCGGTGTAAACGTAACAATCAAAGGAACTGCAAACGGTACGGCAACGGATATGGACGGGAAATATACAATTCCTGTTCCGAATCAAGATGCCGTATTGGTTTTTTCGTATGTAGGTTATGCTGCTACTGAAATTAAAGTAGAAAACCGTTCTGAAATTGATGTCGCACTCAAAGACGCAACTCAGCAAATAAACGAAGTAGTGGTTATCGGTTACGGGTCGCGTGAAAAGAAAGACATAACGACTGCCATTTCCAATGTAGATTCGAAAACAATTGAAAAATCGATCAACATGTCGGCGGAAAATTCCATGCAAGGAACTATGAGTGGCGTGCAAGTATCAGGCAATGATGGAAATCCGATGAACAGACCCACTATTCGTATTCGGGGAACAAACACTTGGGGTGTCGCCGATCCGCTTTATGTTATCGATGGTATTCCAATTACCGAATTAGGTGCCGGTATTGAAGGACAGGAAGACGCCCGTGTAGCCGATGTTCGAGGTCCTTTGAATATCATGACCATGATTGACCCGAGCGATATCGAATCCATTTCAGTGTTGAAAGACGCTTCTGCAGCAGCTATTTACGGTGTAAGGGCTGCTAATGGCGTCATCCTTATCACCACCAAGAAAGGGCGTAAAGACAAACCTTCAGTCGACCTTACCATGCGTTATGGATCTCAAACCATCACCAAAACATTGAATTGGTTGACGACCCCTCAATACACAAATTTTGTTCAAGGGATGTATGCTTCAGATCCGACGGTAAGCGTTTCGACAGATAATGCCGGAAGATTTGATCCGAGCGATCCGCGTTATCTCGGCAATTCGCCGACATACAATTGGCAAAATGCAACACGTAATATGAATTCACCCATGCAGGACTATTCTGTAAAAGTGTCCGGAGGAACCGATAATACAGACTACTATATTTCATTGGGATATTCAAATACGCAAGGAACATTGCTTAACAACTACTTGGAACGCTATTCGGGCGCTATTAAAGTCAATACAAAAATTAATGACTGGATAAAATTCGGAATTAATTACCGTTTGGTGAATGCCAACGGAATAGACGCCGCCGCTTCTTATTTTGATATATCACGCTGTCCGCCCTGGCAACCGATTTATTCAGGCGACGGCATTCCCGGATACAATGGGTATGCTTATGCCGTAGGAGGAGTACAACCTGATGGCACTTATTCTAACAATAAACTTTGGGGCGACGGTACCCGTATTAATGTGATAGGTGAAGCGTATACGGATGATGTCACCTACAAATCGTTGCGTAATATGGGGAATGCCTATATCGAACTGACGCCGATGAAAGGATTAAGTATTAAGGGAACATTCAACTTAGATATGTATAATACTACCCGTTATACTTTTCACAATTATTTATCAAATCCTTTTGATTATACGGCAGGGGATCCGCGAGGATTGGGAGGTCCGAATTCCGTCGGTTCATACGATGTACGGGATACCTATAATCACAATTTAGTGGAAGAATTGACGGTTAATTATACCAATACATTCAAACAAAATCATTTCGATTTCCTGTTTGACGTTTCCAATCAACACTACGATGCAAATTACAAAGGTGCAACTACTTATTATATGACTACAATCAAACCTTATTTGCGTAATCTGGGAGGTGAAAATCAATACACACAAGTCGGATCGGATCAAATGCGCTGGGCTTTGCAAGGCTATCTTTTTCGAATTAGTTATAATTATGCCTCCAGGTATTATTTGGATGCAACAGTTCGCAGGGATGGTAGCGCCCGTTTTGCTCCGCAAAACCGCTGGGGAACTTTTCCCTCTTTTTCTGCAGCCTGGAGAATAAGCAGCGAAGATTTTATGAAAAACTTGACTTGGATAAACGATCTCAAGATTAGGGGAGGCTGGGGACAGTTAGGAAATCAGGAAGTCCGCGACATGGCTTACCTTTCTGTTATATCAACCAATCCAACCTATGCTTTTGGCAGCTCTTCCACCGGTCTTTATCCTGCTACCGGAGTTTTTAACACCGGTGCAACTATTTTTGGAATTCCCAATAAAGATTTGACTTGGGAAAAGACGGAAACTACCAATATCGGTTTTGATGCTTTGCTTTTCAAAAACCTGACTTTTTCAGCCGAGTATTATCATAAATTAACCAAAGGCATTTTGCAGGCGATAGATATTCCGCCGAGCGTAGGAATCGTTGAAACTCCTGTCGCCAATGTTGCCAAAGTAATGAACAGAGGCTTCGAATTTTCAGCCAATTACCAAGGGCATATCAATCAGTTTAATTACAACATTGGAGCCAATTTGACGACTACGACCAACCGGGTGATTGAAACTTATAAACATATTCCTACATCAGGAGGCACCGTCGAAGAAGGTCATTCCATGTTTTATTACAAAGCTTATAAAGTAGCCGGAATTTTCAAGACGGATGCCGAAGCGCAAGCATGGTTACAGACGCATAGCGATGCTTCGTATACGATTGCTAAGGTAGGGGCCGGCGATTTCTATTTTCAGGACTTAAGAGGAGCGCCAAAAAATCCGGGAGAATTCTACTCCGAAGGATCGGATGGAAAAATTGATTCGTATGATATGGTAGATATAGGAAAATCTATCCCTGGATATTTCTATGGGTTTAATCTTGGGGCTGATTATAAAGGGTTTGATTTTAGCGCCAATTTTTCAGGAGTAGGCGATGTGATTAAATATAATACAATTAAAGCAAGTACATTCATCGCTTCTACAAAGGATAATGTAACAACTATTGTTAATAACGCCTGGACTCCCGACAATATGCAAAACGTTTATCCCCGCCTCAACATCAGCGATCCGGCTCAAAATTTGCGCTATTCCGATTTCTTTTTTGAAAGCGGAGCCTATTTACGGTTACAGAATATACAAGTGGGATATACCTTGCCTAAAGCCGTATATAACGCTTGCCATGATAATATCCGCAATATACGCGTTTATGCAGGCTTTTCTAATCTATTTACTATCACCAAATACACGGGTTTGGATCCGGAAAACGATACTTATCCGACTCCACGCACCTTCTTTATGGGATTATCTGCTAAATTTTAAATATTAAAATAAATAAATTATGAAACGAAATATTATTTTTCTGCTTTGTGCAACTTTGGTCGGATTATTTTATTCGTGTGCCGATCAATTAAACATAAAGCCGACATCCGAATTGGAAACCGAATATTTTGACACCGAAAACAGGGTGCAACAGGGAGTCGGCTCATGTTATGCTGCGTTGACAAATCTTTATGCGGCGCTATTAAACGACGGCGGAGGCATTCATGAAATCATGTTTTTACCCGGTGACGATGTAACCAATAGCGATAGCGGACACGGAGCTTTGGAGGCTTTTTCCGGATTAAACAGTTCGAATGGGCAGGTAAATACGGCATGGACGCGTCTTTATCAATTAATATACCGTACCAATTTCATGTTGGAAAAGCTGGATGATCCATCCATTAAAGCGTTGTATCAGCGGGAAGGGTTGTGGAATGCCAATGAAGGAGAATTATTGTTCCTTCGTTCCTGGGTTTTTTACAGACTGTGGGACTGGTTTCGTAAAGCCCCCATCCAAGACAAACGAATTGCTACGGTGGGCGATGCTATTCTTCCGCCTTCGGAAGGATTCGATATGCTCGACAGGGCGATTGCAGATCTGGAAACGGCAGCAACGCTTTTGCCCAATGTGAATTATTGGGACGATGCCACCGAAAAAGGAAGGGTGTTTAATGAAAGCGCTTACGGATTATTGGTGAAATGCTATGTGCTTCGGGCGCGCTATAACAATAAAAACGCCGATGATTATCAGAAAGCCATCACTGCGTTTGAAAAAATTACAACCCGCAAGCTGGTTCCTTTCAATGATAATTTTGATTACCATTTTGAAAATAACGATGAATCGCTGTTCGAATTTCAGGCAAGTCATGCTCCCACGCAGGATAATGCCTGGTTGGATAATAATTTTGGCGGCGCAGTAGGACAAATGGGCGCTTTTTATCATTATTCCACAGCGCATTGGTCGAATTACGTTTCAGGTATCTACGGACCAACCAACAAATTAATGTCTGCTTATGATGATGGGGATCCCCGGAAAGAAGGAACTTTTTCTAAAAATCGTACCAACGTGAATGGAGATGTGAGTATTCCCGATATGTCTTCGTGGGGTTATTTCAACGGCTATCAGTTGCAGAAATACGTAAAACCCGGCAGATGCTGGTTTGAAGAAACTTGGGGCATCAATTCCACAAACAATACACGATTGATTCGCTACGGCGACATCAAGTTGCTGGCGGCGGAAGCCTATCTACAAACGGGTAATCCGGCAAGCGCATTAAAGCAAGTGAACGATATCCGTGCAAGAGCGCGCCTTTCTACCGATGATGGTTCCGTTTCACCGGTTCCCGCCGACTTGACTTCAATTACGATGGATGATATCATGAATGAACGGTTTAAGGAATTGGCTGCCGAAGAAGGTATCCGCTGGACAGACCTTCGCAGCTGGCATGCAGCAGGTTTCATAGATCTTTCTACATGGAAGGCGGCTGATTTTGGTTATAACTATGATGCTAAAAACTTTGAATTTGATGTGAATAAACATTTGTTATTCCCGATTCCACAGAGTGAGATGGATAGAAATCCGTTGATGGCGGCGGCGGGAAATAATCCGGGTTATTGATCCTGCAAAAGTTGAAAGCGACTATCTCAAAAGTCTGTTATCCCTCATCAAGTGCGGGATAACAGACTTTTGAATGTTATGTTAATTATTCCATTTCTTACGGACATTTACAGACAACCATATTACTATAATAGAAAATGGCATACAAACTACAGATACAACATTTTCTTGGCAACAATTTGATGGCATCAACTTATATGTGATGGTTGGAAACGGTCAATTTAATGAATACTGCGTTGAAGGTATAACGAATGATACACTTAATTTAGCTACACCTTTTATTAATAGTACAAGTATAGGTCTTTCAAAGGTAAAACATTAAAAATAATTCAGCAAGACAATAATATTGTAAAAACAGATTCAATCAATTTTAAAATTAATTTCAAAATTCAATGAAAATTAATCTGAAAATTATTATAAAAATTTTCACATATTTTGCGTACGATGGTGAACTTCTACTAATCTGAAAAAATATTCAAAAATCTATGCAACGTTTTCGAGAAATTTTTCATCATATATATAGAATCCTTTACATTGAATAAGAATAATCAATATCTTTGTATAAAAAATTCAAACAACAGTCTTATGAAACCTGTTTTGACAAAGAAGTCGCGAGAAGGCATTGTGTGAAGGCTCCCGAAAAGAAAACGGGAGCGGAAAATGGCTTTATTTTAAAATTCAAAAACAATAAACTTAAAAACAAAAATAATGAATATGAAAATTATAAAATTTATAGCGCTTTTATTGGTTTTTGCGGGCGGTTTTGCTTCTTGCAAAAATAATGATAATATTGATATGTCTGAAATAGGCTTCAGCAATATTGATAGTCTATATGCGCAACCTTTGCCTGTGATACAAAAATGTGTGGAGGGGAAATGGAAATGGTTTGAAATCTGTACTTGTGGTTTTATAGGACTTCGGCATCTAAGTAACACTGTTGTTGACATTACTAAAGAGAGCGTCATTATAACTGGGGACGATGGACTTAATCAAACATTTCAGTATAGTTGGAAAGAGTATGGCACACCATACAATTATACAACGTATGTCATGTGGAATAAAGAAAAAGATACAGGTAAATGGTATTTTGATAAGATAATAAATGATACACTGGTTGTATGTACTTATGATCTTAATGCTGGGGGATCCCCTGATATTTATGTGTTTTACAAAATAAAACCATAATGATAATTATTTACTTTTAAAAATTTAAGATTATGAAAAAGAATATTATATGGATTATTATCCTATTGCTCTGTAAGACTACCCTTTTTGCTCAAAAGGAAATAATGCAGAGTGATACGGCAAAAAACGGGTTTGTAAAATTTCAAAGATTTGATACATCAATCAATCCGAAATTAACTGCAGATGAAAAAAACATTTTGAGACAAACGCTGAAAATGGCAGACAACGACAGTCTTAGATTGAAAAGGACGGTTTCCGATGGAAACTATATTCACAATGTATTTCAACAATATTATAAAGGGTATCAAGTAGTTGGCGGAACGTATGCTACTCATGCAAAAAATGGGAAAATTGAATCCATTAATGGTTTTTTTCAAAAGGTAGGAAACCCGAACATAAAGCCGGCGATTGATGAGCAAACGGCACTGAATAAGGCTCTTGCTTGGATTGGCGCTAAAAAGTACGGTTGGGAAGATACATTCTCAGAAAATCTGTATAAAGAACAGATGAGGGATTCTTCTGCGACATTAAAACCTAAAGGAGAGTTGTTAATCATCCTTGATGATTCCATAACACATACTTACAGATTGGCTTAATATTTAAAATTAATTTCAAAATTCAATGAAAATGTATATGAAAATCTTATTGTTCATAACACAAATACTGAAATTGATGAAAGATTTAATTTCTCGTAACAAGATAATGCTATTCTGCCTTATCTTTCTTGCCATAAGTAATGTGAATTGCCAAAAGATGGGAAAAGAGAATATCCTATCATTAGACAAAGTAGCATATTCAACTTGTGAAAATCAAAACGAATTAAGATCCGTGCAAGAAAGCGATCCTTTACAAGAATATATCAGCTATAAAACTATTGATAGCCATACTTTACGAATTAAACAAGGTTTAGTCATCAATTGTTGTTGTGATAGTATTAGTGTAAAAATATCATCAAATAATAATGAAATTATAGTTGATGTTTATGATTACGGAAATACATGTAATTGTATATGTTCAGGTCTTGTAAATTACGATATTACCGGTTTACAGGAAAAAACTACTTATTCTTTTATATTCAAACAGAATAACAATATTCATTATACTTCAAACATAGAGTTTGCTAGTGGATTGGATCAAACAATTTTAATAAATGGAGAAAATTAATCATGAAACGAACATTTTTACTATTAGGTTTTATGCTTTTATCCTGTTCGATATTTGCTCAAATATCCAGAGAAGAAGCATTTGGAATAATTAAAAACACAGTATATAGGAAGCGATACTACTAAAGTAAGTGTTTATGTGAGTAAAAGAATGCTACCTGTAAATGCTAAAATTGCAACAATGAATGACAGTATTTTATCTCCGAATATTCCTTCATGGATGTTTTTTATTGATGATGACCCTTTTCAGAATTGGGCACATCCGGTCAGATTTGTATTCATTGGAAATTCCGGACAAATTATTATACAAAAGTCATAACTGTCCAATCTTTTAAAAATAAAAGTTCTTTGAAAATTCCTAATTTTGTAGTTGATAAAAACAAAAAAGGCAAAGAACTTTTATGAGTACAAAATTAGGAAAAAAATCGGATAAACAGATATTTAAGCAAATAATAGATTTGATACCGTCAGGATTGTTTAGGAAATGTGTTTCAAAATACAAATCGGACAAGGGATGCTCACGATATTATACGTATGACCAGTTGGTTAGTACAATGTTTGGACA